>Ga0078972_1000693_pt1 | contig 138427 bp, 92 predicted proteins | sample YelNatPaOPGAMG01_FD_67568 | JGI IMG/M metagenome (GOLD analysis project Ga0078972, IMG submission 67568) | Hot spring thermophilic microbial communities from Obsidian Pool, Yellowstone National Park, USA - OP-RAMG-01 (SPADES assembly) (version 2) | ecosystem: Environmental > Aquatic > Thermal...
CGGAAATAGCTATTGACCTATCCAGCCTGAAATTCAAGCCCGGTGAGGGAATGGTCTGGGGATTTAATCTTGGCCGGTACATTCCGCGGCTTCTGGAGTCTGATTTTTGGGCTGGTCCGCTTGAGTCTCCCTATAAAGTATCACAGTATGGAGAACTAAGCGGACTTTCCCTTCAGCCGGCGGAAAAGAAATATCAGGTTATTCCTCATCTTATCGGCAAGGCTGAAGAGGGCAAACCGAGCGAACTCGAAGGTGGTCTTGACGTCCGCCTCGCTCTTTCACAGACATTTTCCTCTAACCTCACCTTAAATCCTGATTTCGCCACCGTGGAAGCTGACCAGGAACAGGTTAACCTGACTCGCTTTGAGCTTAACCTACCGGAAAAAAGGAATTTTTTTCTTGAAGGTTCAGAAATCTACCGCCAGAGAATTTCTCTCTTTTATTCCCGCCGTATAGGTGACATAAACGGCGGAGTTAAGTTTTATGGTAAGACGGGGAAAATGGAGTTTTCTGCTCTCAGTGCTCAGACAAAAAAAGATGAGCTGAAGGCTGAGAATCCCGCCAATTTTACTGTTTTTCGACTGAAGAGCGACATTTTTAAATCTTCGACCCTCGGCTTCCTTGTGGCCAATAAACATCAGGATGGCAAAGATAGAGGGAGCATTGGTATCGATACTTCGCTTTATTTCACTGATACCTTTAAGTTCACTGGCCAGTTAGCCTTGAGTTACGGCGATTTTAACCACGATAATTGGGCCTTTTTCCTGAGACCAAGTTATGACTCAGCCACTTCCCATTTCCATGTCCGCTATACCTATTTAGGCAAGTATTTTGGTGACAATGCGAATACGGTTGGTTTCATTCGTGATGATAACCGCCGCGAACTGGACTCAGCTCTCGAAAAAACTTTCTGGATTAAAAGTAAGGTCATAGAAAGAGTTGCCTATGATTCAAATTACAATATCTATTGGGGTGTAGACCGAACTCTCCGGAGCTGGCAGATTGACCAGGGTCTGGAGATAGATCTGAAAAATAAAATTGCCTGTGGTATTGATTATACCAACGAATTTAAACTCTATGAAAAGAAATTCTACAATAACGAAACTAAGTTCAGTCTGGGCTATAACACCCGCGAATGGCAATCGGCTCTTTTCTCCTTCGGCTTCGGAAGAAATTTCGACCTTGATTTTAAGCTGATAGAAGGCAAGCTAAATTATAAAATCAGTGAAGCGCTGGCGATGGAATATGCTCTTACCCGGTTAATTTTTCATCCCGACCCAGAAGGTGAGAGCACCTGGATTCATGTTTTCCGGGCCAATTATTATTTTAATAAAGACCTTTTCTTTAAAGTTTTTTATCAGACCAACTCGGCGATTACCAAGCAGAACATTCAGCTCCTTTTTGTTTACCGCTTTCAACCGCCCTTCGGCCTGGTCCAGATAGCCTATCAAAGAGGGACTGCCCGCCTGGGGGAAAAAGGCACTCAGGGTCACACCATTTTCTTAAAGCTTGCCTTGATGCTCTGATTTAAAACCCTTCTTAAGTCATTTGGCGGCCGAGAAGCGAAAAAGCTGTACGTTGTCTAATTTAGAAAAGAGGACGATGAATATCTTGGAGGCAGTAAATTTCGGGGACCTTTTTTCTTCGTAACTCGATGGCGGCACAAGCCGCACTGGCAGAAGGAATTGTGGTAAAGCAGGGCACGCGATAACTAAAGGCGACATGGCGGATAACGCGAGCGTCGTCCATTTCTTGCTTACCATTAGGGGTATTAAAAATTAGGCTCACCCCACCTTTTCTTATGTCGTCTAAGATATTATGGCGAGAGGCAGAAACTTTGCCGACTATCGCCGCCCTAAACCCATGCCGCTTTAAATATTGAGCCGTCCCCTCGGTGGCCGTGAAGCGAAAGCCGAGGGAAGCCAATTTTTCCACCAGCGGGAGAAGTCGGGGTTTGTCTTCATCGGGAACGCTAACAAAAACGCGACCTCGCTTCGGAAGTTGGAACCCGGCTCCTTCTAAGGCCTTAAGGAAGGCCAACCCAAAATAGCGGTCAATCCCTATGGATTCGCCAGTCGAACGCATTTCCGGACCGAGGACAGGGTCGACTTCATGGAATTTATCAAAAGAAAAAACCGCTTCCTTGACCGCGATTAAATTATGGTTGGCGGGGGCTAATTTCATGTCGCGCAGTTTTTGACCCATGATCAGGCGAGTCGCCACCTTGGCCAGGGGTATTCCCGTGGCCTTAGAAACAAAAGGGACGGTTCTTGAAGCCCGCGGATTTACCTCCAGGATATAGATACGACTTCCCTTGACGGCCACCTGAACATTCATTAGTCCAACCACCTTTAGCTCTCGGGCCATTAAAACCACCTGTCGCCGAATTTCCTCTACTAGCCTATCAGCCAGAAAGTATGGTGGCAAAACCATTGTGGCATCACCAGAATGAATTCCTGCCTCCTGGATGTGCTCTAAAATACCGCCCACGAAGACGTCCTCACCGTCGCTGAGAAGGTCGACGTCGACCTCCACGGCATTTTCCAAAAATTCATCTATGAGCAAAGGATGTTCACCCATGTATTCGGCGATAGCTTGGAGATATTTTTCTAAATCCTCTTCATTATGAATGACCTTCATCGCCCGGCCGCCTAAAACATAAGACGGCCGGATAAGGACTGGATAGCCTATTCTGGCCGCCACGCTGAGAGCTTCGCTAATTGTTCGGGCAGTGCCGTTACGTGGGCGGATAAGGCCAAGCCGCTCAAGAAAGACGTCGAATTTTTCCCGGTCTTCGCTGATATCAATCATTTCCGGCGAAGTTCCCAGGATGTTAATCCCGTAAGCTTTTAATCCCAGAGCAATCTTAAGAGGCGTCTGACCACCAAACTGGACGACGAGGCCGGTGGGCTTTTCTTTGAAGGCAATTTCAAGAACATCTTCGGTGGTGACAGGGTCAAAATAAAGCCGGTCAGAAATATCATAATCCGTGGAGACCGTTTCCGGGTTAGAGTTAATCATGATGGCCTTAATACCCATTTCTCGCAGCGCTAAAACACCATGAACGCAGCAATAATCGAACTCGATCCCCTGGCCGATACGATTAGGCCCTGAGCCAACGATGATCACTTTCTCGCTGTTTATTTCAGGTGACTCATCCTCCTCTTCATAGGTAGAATAGAAGTAGGGGGTTTCGGAGGCAAACTCGCCCGCGCAGGTATCGACAACCTTCCACACCGGTCTTATTCCTTCTTTCCAGCGGATTGCCCTGACGGCTTCTTCTTTAATTCCCAGAAGGTCGGCCAAGCGGTGGTCAGAAAACCCCAATCTTTTGGCTTGGAAGAGGAGGGAGGCGTCAAGAGATTGGAAACCAGCTCGTTCTATTTTTTCTTCCCAAAAAACTATCTCGCGGATGTTTTCTAAGAAAAAGGGGTCAATCTTGGTTAGAGAATAGATTTTTTCCAAGGTCAGGCCGCGTCTTATTGCCTCAGCCATGGTCCAGAGGCGTTCTGAGCGTGGCTGGCTCAGGTTTTTCTCCAGCTCTTCGTCACCGAGGTGGCCGAAAATTTTTTCCAGACCCCAGCGATTAAATTCGAGAGAGCGAATGGCCTTAAGGAGGGCTTCCTTAAAGGTGCGGCCAATAGCCATAACTTCGCCCACTGATTTCATCTGGGTTGTTAATGAACCCGGCTCCTCAGGAAATTTTTCGAAGGCAAAACGGGGGATTTTGACGACCACATAATCAATGGCCGGTTCAAAGCAAGCTGGTGTCTTCTTAGTGATGTCATTAAGGAGCTCGTCCAAGGTGTAACCCACGGCTAATTTAGCGGCAATCTTAGCTATCGGGAAGCCGGTGGCTTTGGAGGCCAAGGCCGAAGAGCGAGAAACTCGGGGATTCATCTCAATGACCATCATGGCGCCGTTTTCCGGGTTAATGGCAAACTGAATATTTGACCCCCCGCAGGTAACGCCGATTTCTCTCATAATGGCTATAGCGGCGTCTCTCATTTGCTGGTATTCTTTATCGGTCAAAGTCTGGGCCGGAGCCACCGTTATCGAATCGCCAGTATGAACGCCCATCGGGTCAAGGTTTTCGATAGGACAGACAATAACCGCATTATCCCGGCTATCGCGCATTACTTCGAGCTCGAATTCTTTCCAGCCGGCGATGGATTGCTCTAAAAGTACCTGGGAGACGGGGCTTATGGCTAATGCCAGGGGGATAAAGTGATGAAAGTCATCCCAGGAGTAAATAAGGCTACCGCCAGTACCGCCGAGAGTAAAGGAAGGGCGGATGACCAGCGGGAAACCGACATCTTTGGCTACTTGTTCGGCTTCTTTGACGGTCCGAGCTATGCCTGAAGCTGGCACCTTTAATCCAATCCTTTCCATCGAGCGGCGAAAAAGCTCTCGGTCTTCAGCTTTGCGGATGGAATCAGCCGTAACCCCTAAGAGGTCTACGCCATAACGAGCCAGCACCCCTTTTTCCTCGAGCTCTATAGCCAGGTTGAGGGCCTTTTGCCCCCCTAAGGTAGCCAAGAGGCCATGGGGTCTTTCTTTCTCGATAATTGCCTCTAAATAAGCCGCGGTAAGTGGCTCTAAGTAGGTCCGGTCGGCAAATTCCGGGTCAGTCATGATGGTGGCTGGGTTAGAATTAATCAGGATAAGACGATACCCTTCTTCTTTTAAAGCTTTAAGCGCCTGAGTCCCAGAATAATCAAACTCACAAGCCTGGCCGATGATGATGGGCCCGGAACCGATAATTAGAATCGATTCAATATCAGTTCTCTTAGGCATTCGAGCTTGCCTTGAATTTTTCGATGAGCGCGATGAATTCCCGGAAAAGATAATGAGCATCATGGGGTCCCGGAGAGCTTTCCGGATGATATTGCACAGAAAAAGCGGCCAGATGGGGATAGGCCAATCCCTCGACCGTGCCATCATTGAGGTTAAGATGGGTGAGGATGGCGCCGGCGGGCAAAGTTGAGGCCTCCACAGCAAAACCGTGATTTTGGGAGGTAATTTCCACTTCTCTGGTTAGCAAATTTTTTACCGGATGATTGGCCCCATGATGGCCAAATTTAAGCTTATAGGTTTTAGCGCCAAGACTGAGAGCTAAGAGTTGATGGCCCAGACAGATACCAAAAATTGGAACGTGACCAACTAAGCGCCTTATAGTGGCCAGAGCATAATCGAGCGGCTCTGGGTCACCCGGACCGTTGGAAAGAAGAACGCCGTCAGTCTGAAGCGAGAGGATGTCTTCGGCGGAAGTCGTGGCCGGAACAACGGTAACGGCCGCCCCCACGGCCACAAGGGAACGCAGAATATTCCGTTTGACCCCATAATCGATAACAATTACCTTAAAGCGAGAATTCTCCTTCTTTGTGTAACCATCAGGCCAGACATAACCGCCTTCATCAAATGAATAGGCTGAGGAGCAGGTAACCGAGCGAACGAGGTCAGCTCCGATTATCGAGGGAACTTGGCGGACGCGGTGGCGTAATGTTTCTGGGTCTGCCGGTTGGGTGGTAAGAAAAGCTCTTTGGGCTCCTCCTTGGCGAATGATTTTCACCAAACGCCGCGTATCAATTCCTTCAATGGCGGGTATTCCATGACGCTGCAGGTAAGCCGGGAGGCTTTCCTTGGCTCGCCAGTTAGAAGGCGCATAAGTCATTTCCCTGAGAACAAATCCTTCCACCCAAGGCCGGTGGGATTCGAGGTCCTCGAAATTAATCCCTGTATTGCCTATAAGCGGATAGGTCATAACCACAATTTGGCCGCGGTAAGAAGGGTCAGTTAAGATTTCTTGGTAGCCAGTCATAGCGGTATTAAAAACAATTTCTCCCTGGGCCTCGCTTCTGGCACCGCAGCTAATTCCCTCGAAGATCGTGCCGTCTTCAAGCACTAAGTAAGCTAAGGATGAAGAGAGGGGTCGAGCTAAAGGAAAGGGTGAATCTGCCGGGGCAGAGGATGAAGAAAGGTGGGAAAGCGGCGTTCCGCTCGAAGTAAAAGAAGAAGAAAGCGTTAAAAATCTTTCCCCGCGGCCAGGATTACTTTTCGCGGGGCCTAACATTTGGCTTATTTTACCACAAAAATTTTAAATTTCCAGCCGGCTTCAATCTTTGTTTGTGGTCTGATTTAAAATAGCTTAGGGTACAAAATAGTTGTCAAGTCGACACCAAGGCTTGAGCTCTTGCCAAATCCTCTTTGGGGTCAGAAAAGGTTAAAAGCAGAAGTTTTCGACTTTATACGAAGAATATGTCGAGAAAAGTGTCAGGCAAAGATTATCAACGGTGGTTTATAAATTGGCCGGAGTCGGTGGAGCTGGGTGGCGAGCGATAAGGCTAAAAGCGAGGTGGATGAGGCGGTGAAGGGTGCGTTCTTCTTGCCAAATAGTCCGGTAAGGCTTTTGACCCGAGACAATATGGAAAAGAGCTCGCTTCAGAGCCGGTTCATTCTCGGCCTCGGCCAAGATCCCATCCATCAAACCTAACCTGGTAAATATAATTGTTAGCCAGCGGAGCCGCCGGCCATAGGGAATATCAGCCATTAGGTCAGCGCATTTAGCTTGAAAAGCCTTGACCATGTTGGCGGTGAGGCCATGAGCGGCCACGGCCTCGGCGGCCCTTATCCCGGTAAGAATTGCGGAATTAATTCCCTTCCCTTTAAATGGCCGGTTCAGTCCAGCGGCATCACCGATCATCATTATTCGGGGAAGGAGGAAATTCCGGCTGGGGCCAGTAGGAAACCTTCCTTTATAATACGCTAAAGAGTCAAGAAATTGCTCGCTTCCTTCTGGGAGCACTTTTCGGACCGTCGGCAACCTCAAGAACATGTCCATGGCCGTGGCTCTAACCTCTTTTCCCGCTATATTAAGGCTAAGATGGTTACCTTTAGGGGTAATAGCGCCAAACTCGACTTGGTGGAGGGAGGCGAGCAAAAAGGCGTGAAGATATTGACCAAAAGAAGCCATGGCCTCTTCGCCCGGGTGAATTTTAGTGACGATGGATGAAAGACAATCCGGTTGCCGGTAAGGGGTCACCCTTTCCATAACCTTAATCATGCCCTCGTCCAGGCCGAAAGCGCCAACCACCAGGTCGGCCTTGATATTATTGCTTTCACTGTAGACCATGACGCCATCAGATAAAAGGTCCAGGTCAACGACTCGCGCCTGAACAACGCTTGCCCCTTCTTCCCTGGCTTTCTGAAAAAGATAGCTATCAAATTCTACTCGGCGACAAGCATAGGAGGGCTCGTGAAGGCCGTCGAGACGAAGAGTGGTCTTTTCCGTATGAAGATAGTAGCCAAGGATGCTTTTTTGAACTAAGAACCAAGGGAAAGGGACTCCCAGCTCTTTTTCCATTAACTCCGGCAGAGGGGGAGAAAGAACCCCCAAACATTGGTTATAGTGACTCTTTTTTTCCAGCGGTTTTCCTTCGTAGAGGTAAATTCGAGGAGGGTGGGGACGATTTCGAACTAATTGACTTAATTTAATAGCAAAAGAAGTTCCGGCAGGTCCGCCGCCGATAACAACAATTGTCTTCTTGTCGAGGCTGGATGTTTCTTGAATATTGGCCATTTTAATAGACCTGGGCCGAGGGAGATTGTTTTTTTGGCCTAAAGCGAAAGAAATAGTTGGTACCTCAGAATTGGCCTTTGTAGTTAAATCAGCTTGAGCAGGTGAAAGCAAAACGATTTCTTTGCCCGGTGAATTGGTTTCATTTAAGCCATCTAAGGGAGGGAGCTTATGGACTTCTCGAGGCGGGGAGGCCGCCGCAAGCGTTTTCTTTTTCCTCATATTAGTTATCCAAGTCACTAAGGACATAATCAACTCCCATTGCAGGCGGGGCTCGAAACAGGCCTTGAAAATTTGTCGATAGGGTTTTTCCCCAGTGAACATATCCCAAAGGATTTCTCTTAGTTTGCGACTAAGAAAAGTATTCGCCGGCCTTTTGGCCAGAGAGAAGTGAAAGTAGGTCAAAGGCCTAAAAGAAGCGATAAAATCGTTCAACCGGAAAAGGATTCGGCCATAAAAGTTATCTTTAACAATCAATTGTCTCGCCCGGCGATAGTAAACCTGGCTTGGGCCTTTATCTGGGAGACGGCTAAAAATAGCTTCGGCGGCGAGTTTAGCGGAGAGAAAGGCTGATTCTAAGCCATTTTTATAATAACGACAGAAGGCAGCATCCCCCACCAGAAGAAAACGGGAACTCCTTGGGGGGTGGCAGGCAGAAACGACAATGCGCGGATAACAGAAACAACTGGGCTCAGCCAAGGGAAACACACTCCTTATTTCTGGCAATTGGAAGAATTCTTGAAGAATTCCCGGTTGGACGTCTTTCCAGCCGATTATAGTAAGCGTGGTGAATGGCCCCTTAGGAATCAAAGTAGCATAACGTATAAGCCGATGCCGCGGGAAAAAAATATGGATATCGTTGCCGATAATTTTTTGTCTTATTTCTTCCGGAAACTTTAGTTCAGCCTGAAAAGTAAGGCGAGTGCGCGGTGGGACATAGCCCAGGCCCAGGTTTTGAATCTTTTGACCCAAGGCCGTGTTAACCCCAAAGGCGCCAATTAGCCACTCCACCTCCTCCTCCCCAGCCGGAGAAGAGGTGGAAGTTCCATACTGGACAATAATTGGCTCGGTTTCTTTTTGAGGCCAACGAACAGCTTGAACTGGATGAGGAATCACCTTGGCCCCCACATCCTGGGCCCAGGTCAGGAGAAAATCATCGAAACTAACGATTTCCGGGAAGCGAACATACCTTGGACCATTGCCGCGAAACACGGTCGCCACCTTTCCCCCGCGGTCAGGAGGTGAGGTCAGACGAAGCGATTCCGATTGCACATGAAGCACGTAGCCGTCAATCCAGCTCATTATTCTTTTGGCCGGGAGAAAGATTCCTTCCTCCTCCAGCCGCTGTTGCAAGCTCCGGGCAATGACTCCCGCACACAGATTACATCCGGAAGGCCCACTTTTTTGGAAGCTCTTGCCGTCAAAAATAGTTGAGCTTATTGGAATTCGGAGGCGGTCAGCCCAGCGCCGGGCAAAATGGGCAAAAAAAGAGCCAGCCGGACCACCGCCGATAATTCCCAGGCGCCAGGGCTGACTGCTCCCTCCACCCATAACCCAATTATACTATTAAATCTATAAAATAGATAGAAATAATAAGGAACTGATTGGCGGTGACACAGGTTATTATCTTGGCTTTGCCGCTCGCCTCATAGAACGCATCAACTTCTTGGCCTTTATCAAGATAAATATGTGATGCTTGCTGGAACCTAACCGGGGATGAAATTATTCTTAACAAGGCACCAGCCATTGAATCCACGGGAATACTTTCAGTGTTAAAAAAAAAAGCGGTTCTTTAAGTATTCATAAAACTGGGGCGCCGCCTTCAATCTCTGCCATCAGATAGTAGTGGTCGCTGCTGTCTTTACCTTGATGGAGGCCGGCTGGGTAACCGAAATGCCCGATGCTAAGGTAGAGGCCTCATAGACGAGCGGCACGAAATCGCGGCAGCTTCGGGGGGGAGGGAAGTAGACGGGGCTTTTTTTATTTTTCTTCAAGAAGTTCATGCTATCTGCGAAGCCTTGCATTGTGAACTAATCGCGGCCATAGCTGAGGGCTCGCTCCTAATAACCGCAGACCAGACGCTTTGAAGCGGATTGCCCACGCCTAATAAAAAAGGGAATTGCCTCCAGTATCGGCCAAGTGGTCGGGGATAAGAGAAAGAGAATCAGTAAGAGGAGAAATAGCTCGCTTCCCATTCTGGCTATCCCGCCCAAGGCGCCCTTTCTGGCCAGCCTCTTTTATTAGCCTTAAATAGTCTTCAGCCTAAAAAATCGTCTCTTCTCTATTGACGATTGAGGCCTTTGGTAATTAACCAGGGAATTCCTCAGCAAGAATTAAGACGAGGTGGCCAGTTTGCTACAAACCCGGTTGCGGCCAAGCCATTTGCTGTGGTACATAAGCTTTTCTGCTCTCTCGGTCAATTCTTTCACATTGTCCCGTTTGCGGGCCAGGGTAGCTCCGATGGAGACCGTAGCGCTCACGGAGCGACCGTTAGTGAAAATAAAAGAATTTTGAACCAGAAGGCGAAGTTTATTGGCGACCACGTCGAGCTTAGACTCGTCCACATTGGTTATAATCGCTAAGAATTCATCGTCTCCCCATCGGCCCAGGACATCAACAAAACGCAGATTGCTCAGCAAAGTCCTGGCGATGGTGGCAATAATCCGGTCACCGGTAAGCCGACCGTAGAGGTCATTAATCTCGCCCAGGTGGTCTATGTCTATGAGCAAGAGGCCGAAGGTGAGACCAAACTTTTGCATTTCCTGAAGCCGCGACTGAAGATAAATTTTAAGAAAAGTGCGGTTGCCGATTAGAGTTTGGGTGTCGATTAGATCGAGGCGATTAAGCTCCTCAGCTCGCGGCGGCATGCTTAGACGGGGTGAGGTATCGATGAAAATATGGGCTGACCCGATGACCTCCTGACTGGAGTTGTGAAGAGGAATTATGCGCATCATTACTGGAAGACGATAGCCTTCCTTGTGATGGATATAGATTTCCAGGTGTTGAGTCAGACCTTCCGAGACGGCTTTGTTTACCGGACAGAGCTGGGAACAAAGCAGGCGACCTTCCTCGTCTATCGGCGCCAGGAGTTTCTCCGAACATTTTCGGCCTATGGCTTCGGCTGCGGAATAGCCAGAAATTGACTCTGCCCCTTGATTCCAAAAAAGAATATTTTTTTCCTGGTCGATTAAAAAGGCTCCTTCGAAAGAGCGCTCTAATAGTTGAGGCCAGGAGGCAGGGTCAATGGCTTTTAAAATCTCATCCCTCTTATTAAGACTCACCTTCCACCCCCGCTATCTGGCTCGCGGTGCGTTTCTTGTATAACAAAAATCGCTGACCATGTCAACCTTAATCCGACTCGGGCCCAAAAAATGCGGTGCTTCCAAGGGCCTCTCGGTCACAAATATTTAGCTTTCTTCGCCCAAAGAACTCTTCTATCCGGGGAAATGCAGGGCTTTATAAAACCTTCCTTATGTTAGCCTGTTTAAGATTTAACATGAGAATAAATCGTGTTTTCAATTTAAAATACGTTTATAGATCGATTAATATTTTATATTTCTTTGTCTTTAAAGGAAATACAGCCGCTCCGCGTCTAATAAATAAACATACTTTTGGCGAAAGAGCCCTTTAATCCGAGTGAAGAGACCACCCAAAAAGAAATTAAATTTTTTGGCTCTAAAAACTCTTGTGGTCTGCGGCTCTATGGCCAGTTGTTAACAATTTTTTTAACGCCGTCCCCTCTTCGTCCTTTTCGGCGCCGGCAGAACTCGCCCCCCTGTTCATAGACAAAGCCCGGAAGTCCGTTGCCGCCTTACGGCCTCGCCATTTCGTCTTCGCTGTTATCGCTGCGGGCGGAATCGCCTCCCTGGCTTTACAGGCAATATTATAATCAACTACCTCCTCTTTGCCTTTCACTTTTCCCTATTTTAAAAAAATTAGGCAGAAGGGTTAGTTGCCACGAGTTTTTTTAATACCGTCCCCTCTTCAGCCTTCTCGGCGCCGGCGGAGCTCGCCTCCCAATTCATAGACATAGCCCTTTCCCTTTGCCTCGATTTTAAAAAATTAGCTAAATAGTTGATCGAAGCAATTTTTAGGCGAAACTCACCACTTTATAAATTCTACCTAAGGAGTCAGCTGCCCTGTTCTTAAGCCTCCTCCCTTGCTCAGTTTCAAAAAATAGGTAAATAAATAAGCCGTCGTATATTATTATGCCCTCTTTTTATCCTTTCTGTTAGTCTTGATTTGGCTCAGGAATGCTCGCCGGCCAGAGGTTCCCTCGACGGCCGATTCGGGAAAGCCAAAGCTTCCATGGTCACTTCAGCCCTCCCGAGCTTAGCCCTTAGACCAGCCTATATAAAATGGAAGAGAAGCCTTTAGCTCAAGCCTCTCCCTTCAAGCCTTGTTGAGAAGCAGGAGAGTTCAAGAGCCGTTCGGCCCGGCATCGCCTTTCCTCGGCAATTTTTTGGTACTCTAAGGGATGAAGTAACCGCAGCTCCCGACCGCTTATTTTTCCGTCCAGCCAAACTCGGCTCATCGGAAAATTCTCCGGGTTAAAATGAACGTTATACATGTGCCAGATAATAATGGCCAGGAAGGCCAGGATGGCTTCATAGCCGTGAATAATAACAAAAATATCATGAACCCAGAGTGGGAAGAGGCGCAACGAAAGCTCCACATTCCACATGAAAAAGCCGGTAAGAATCATGATGAAGGAGCCCCAGCCTAAGGACCAGTATTCAAATTTTTCAATAAAATTATAGCGGCCGTAAAGGGGAGGACGGGTAAAAAGCCAGTAGGGATGGCGGTCAAAAAAGCCTTTTCCCATCCCGCGGCGGGCCAAGAATCTGGTGAAGCCCAGGTTATACATGAGCTGCTCAAAAGCATCTCTAAAATCCTTCCAGCGGGGAAGCATTTCTTTAAAGTTATTTCGGCCTCGCGGAGAAAAAGCGGTGTAAAGGAGATGCCAGATAAGGTTAGCAATCATCAGCACGGCCGCGCCGCGGTGAAGAAGCCCTCTAATTAAAAAGACTCGACCGCTCGGAATCAACCAGCGAAAAAATTTAAATTCATAAAAGAAAAGAGGGAGGCCGGTCACTATGAGGGTAAAAAAGGTGATAATGAGAACAAAGTGCTGAATCCTTTCGGTCAAGTTCATCCTTAAAAAGATTTCGTCGTCTGAAATGTAGGGGGATTTATCCATGGCGCTGGCCTCCGAGTAACCGGCGGCCTAAATCCGCCGCTATGAAGAGTAGAAAAGCCGAAATAATGACGACAATCAGAGCAATGTAAATTGTCTTGACTAAATAAGATACCCTGTATTTAGGTATTTCTACTTGGTCGGGCATCAAATGAACCTTGCCCTCAGCAAAACGGCGGCTGGCTCCGGGATGGCACCGGCCACAGGTTTGAGGAATGTTGGCCGGGTGAATGGAGGATTTGGGGTCAGAGGAGGGTCGGATATCATGATAGCCATGGCAGCTGGCGCAGTTAGCTACTCTGATATCGCCATATCGAGAAGCTGTTCCGTGGTAAGTTTCGGCATAGGTTTTATAACGCGCTGTAAGCAGTCCGTACTGCCTGGCTATAGCCTGGTCGTCATGACAGCGGGAACAGACGCCCGCAATTCTCGTGGCATAGACTGAAGAACGCGTATCGAGCGGACTAAGGATATTATGTTCTTGGTGACAATCAATACAAACAGGAACATCTTTAATGCCTTTGACATAATCCTTGCCGTGAACGCCCTCCAGATAATCGCGCTCGATGCCCACATGGCATTGGCCGCAGGTGTGGATAATTTGCCGCCGCGAGGTCTTAGATGCGGGGTCTTCAATAGATAGAATGTCGTGGCTTCCGTGGCAATGGCTACAGTTAGCGGAAATAGTCAAGCCGGCTTTTTCCAGCGCCCGAAAATGAATACTTCCTTGATACTGACGAATAAAATCCTGACCGCGAGGGGTAGTTACCTGGCCTAAATGACAGCGCTCGCAGGTCTGGGGTAAGTTGAGGGGGTAAACTTTGGAATCCGGGTCAGTTTTTGGTTTAACCTCATGGCCGCCATGACAGTCGAAGCAGCGAACCGGCCCGAAACCAAGGGAAGCTGTTCGACTATGAATACTTTTCTGCCATTCTGGGAGTAAATCAGAGTGACAGGATTCACAGCGGGCTGGCTCGAGCTTTTCCGCGTGAGGAAATTCTTTAACCCCCCGCAAGTCTTGATGACAATCAAGGCAACTTAGGCCTGCCGCGCCATGAATCGAACCCTCGATATTTTTCCTAAGGGCTTCGTCGTGACAGGTGAGACAATCTTCTTCTGTCTGGGCCAAGGAAGGGAGAGCAAGAAGAGCTACGAAAATAAACGATAAGCAATAAATCAAAATAGATTTCAGCCGGAGTTTCATCTCCTTTTCCTTGTGAGGAGCCGAGTGCGGCGGATGAACGCGGGTATGAACCAGATTATAGTTATGGCTACGGTCAGAATTACCAGGATAATTAAAATTCTTTCCACATAAAAGAAAATCCCAGGCTTGGTGGCGGCCGGTCCGATATGAATTTTTGTCCGAGCCACTGATTCTGGCATTCCCCGATGGCAGCCAGATTGGTTACAGGTTTGAGCGAGGTTAACGGGATGGATAAGGCTTCTCGGGTCAGTCGCCGGAAGAATATTATGAGCCCCATGACAGCTAACACAGGTGGCGACTCCCCTAACTCCATATTCAAGGGCAATACCGTGAAGGCTTTCAATAAAGGTGGCAATCCGGTCAGCCGGCACGCCATATTTTTTCATGATATCTGGCCGGGCATGGCAAGCAGCACAGGTGCGGGGTATATTTTGATAATAAGCCGAGGAGCCGGCCTCTCCCGGGGGCATAATGCTATGTTCTCCGTGGCAATCTACGCAGAGGGGGGCGTTAGGGTCGCCTTTAAGCATCAGCTCGCCATGGATGCTTTCTTTATAGGTTAAATATACCTGCTCGTGGCAATGGCCACAGGTGGCTGGTTGGCGAGCCATCAGATGGGGCTCACTTACTCCTTGGATGTTATGAACACCATGACAGTCAGTACAGACAGCCGCGAAGGAAACCATTCCCTTATCAAAAAGAGCTCGGCCATGCACGGATTGGCGGTATTCTTGGTAGGGAGCTTCTCGATGAATATGGTATTTTATGACTACGGCCATATTCTCATGGCAATTAGAACAAGTGCGGGGGATATTAAGCCGATTGATGGTCGAATCAGGCGCCGCTGCTCCTTTAATGTTGTGTTGGCCGTGGCAGTCCCAACACTTAGCTACTTCTTTTTCCCCTCGTTCAAGATAAGCCCGGCCGTGAACGCTGTCCCGATACTGAAGAGGTCCGAGGCCTTTTTCCCCCTTAATATCTTGGCGGTGGCAGGAAGCCGTACAATCGGGAGTAGGGATGATTTTTTCATGAGGCAAGGGGCCGGTCTTCTTTTCTTGGATTAAATGACAATCTGTGCAGCTTAAAGAGGCGTGGGCCGAAGAGGCAAAGGTGGTTTCGTCGATTTTCAGGGTAGGGGGCAACGAAGACTCGAGGCCATGACAGCGCAGGCACTCCCGGTTATTGTTTATGCGCTGCGGCTGGCCCGATAATGATGAGGCGAAAAAGAAGGAAGAAAAGAGAATACTACCAGCTATTATCATAAGCCAAACAGGGCTTTGAGAAGTTAGTCTTTGCCCTTTTCTTTTCCTGGTCTCGCTTTTTTCTGGAGGGGCGGAAATTCTAAAAAAATCTTTTGATGGCATTTCGGCCTTCTTTTTGGTTCCGCCAAAGGGGTTGGGCCCCTTTTATTTGGCTTCAGGCACAGGATGCTTTATTTTCGGCCAGGAGGTAGCAAAATCAAAACTCTTGCCGTGGGCGTTAGCATGGCAGGTGAGGCAATGTTTTTTAATGGCCTCTTCGCTACCGTAGAGAATAAGCCCGTTTTTTACGGCTAAATCGCGGTCCTTCATGACATTAAGCTTACGGTATTCGCTTCCTGGCCCGTGGCAAACCTCGCAAGTTACCCCCTCAGCCTTAAGCTCGGCCGCCTTTTCATAGAGAGGCGAATGACATTTGAGGCATTGTGGGCTGTCTGCGGGATTGGTGACGCCGGCGCTCTGGGCTATCGAGGCTGCCTGAGGTGAGGTGAGGGCGTTAAGCGAGGTGGCGTGTTTTGATTTTTCCCAAATAGGATGCTGCTGTCCTTGTTTTTCAGTCTTGTGACACATGGCGCATTTACTGGCGCCAACATAAGTGAAGTTGGTTTGAGCTATGAGAATAGTGCCTAAAATAAGACTAACACCCGTTACTAAGAAAATTATTTGGCGCATTATAAAGCCTCCTTTGGTTGATTTTATGAAGAAATGAAATTATTGTCAATATTTCTATATTTTTTATTCTTTCTATCGGGAAAATAGAAATAATGTTATTCAAAGGTAGGTTTTTAACCGCCGCTGACGCAGTTGGCGAGCTTTGAGCAAGATACCCAAGGCTAAAAGAAAAAGGAAAGCCGTAGCGATAATCAGGCCGGTTTTCCTGAATTGCGATTCCTTTTCCGCCGCTTCAGCCATGGCCCTCACTCGAGAGAGCCGGTCTGAGCTATCCTTAAGCCGGCTTTCCATCTCAGAAAAAGAGAGGCCGTGGACCAGGTTACGAGCCTCAAAAAAAGGCGTCCGGGCTTCCTGAAGCTGGAAACGAGCTTCGCTTACCTCCACACCTTTTTTAGCCACCGCGTCTAAGCGTGAGTCAAGTGATTCCAACTCGGTGGCCAGCCGCTGCAATTCTTGTCTCAATGGCGCGCCTTGTTGAAAAGCCTTGGAGTTGGCCTCGTGGCATTGGACGCAGGTATCAAGCTTACCTCCGGGTAACATTTCGTCCGTGGGCTTGACTATCCGGTGATGGCCGTGGCAGGCTTCGCATTCCGAGATCCCAGCTTCGTCGAAAACGGCTTTATGGGCGCTGCGGACAAAAAGCTGGCTCGGGCTGGGATGGCATTGCCGGCAAACGTTGGCCACCGAAGTGACTTCCGGAGGGGAAGCTCCATGATTGCCGTGGCAGTCATTGCAGGTCGGCGCAGATAAGTCCTTCTTTTCATAAAGAGCCTGAGCGTGAACACTTGTTCGATAGTCTTCTTCCTGATTAGCTGGCAGGTTATAGGACTTCATGAGGCTGGTATCAGAGTGACAGCGACCACAGGTCTGGGCAATATTCCAAGCAAAAGTCTTTGACTGGGGCATATTAGCGGCTTGAATGCCATGGACTCCGTGGCAATCAGTACAAATAGCTGGTTTGAGGTCACCCTTTTCGAAGGCCTGACCATGTTTGCTCGTCAGGTAGAGCTCGAGTTGGTCAACTCGAAGCCGTGGGTTGAAATTACGCATATAGGTAGCATTGCTATGACAGGAAGCGCAGAGCTTGGGAATATTCTGGCGAGACGGGGTGCCTCGGAAGGTCTTATCCTTAGCTTCCTCGATATCTTCCTTTTCCGCATTACCGCCGTGACAATCTGAGCATAGTAAGCCGTAGTTGGCGTGAATATCTTGGGGAAAGGAGCGAGCCGGCAAAGCTAATTTATCCTCGAGTTGGAGATGGCATTCAAGGCAGGTATTTTTTTTATCTGCGGCCAATCCCAGTCCCCAAACAATGAATAAACCAAAAGCAAACAGCAGCCAATTTTGTTTTTTCATGGTTGTTACAATCTCGGGAAAAGATAAGTAATTAGAGTCAAACTAAAAATATAAACCAGGACAACAACGCCCACCGCCGTGGTCAACGGATTTTTCTCGTCGCGTTGAGCTCTTTTATCCCAGAAGGGAACGAGCATCCAAAGAAGGCCGCCCAGGGCGAAAACGAGCAAAGCAAGTTTTTCACCCTCGAGGGATAAGATATGCGCCGGGACCAACTTCAGAGTAGTAAACATGAAGGTGAAATACCATTCTGGCCGAATACCGATGGGCGTGGGAGCAAAGGGGTCAGCTTTTTCTCCCACCTCCCAGGGGAAGAAAACACAGAGAACGCCAATGATAGCCAGAACAGTAAACCAAATCGCCGCGTCGCGAAGGATAAAATCAGGAAAAAAAGGGACCTCTTCGGTTCGTTCCGGCTTAATCCCGATGGGTCGGCTAATGCCTTGGACTTGGATTAGATAAAGATGAACGCCAAGAAAAAAAAGAGTCAATAAGGGCAAAATAGCGATATGAAACCAATAAAAGCGGCTAAGAGTGGAGCCGGAGACCTCTGGTCCACCCAAAACAAAGAACTTGAGGCTTTGGCCGATAATCGGGATTTGCCCGATGATATCGGTGCCTACTCTGGTGGCAAAAAAGGAGAGCTCATTCCAGGGCAAAAGATACCCGCTAAACCCGAAAGCCAAAAAAATAAGGAGGAGGAAAAAACCGGAAATCCAGGTGATTTCACGAGGTGGTCGATAGGCCTTAAGCAGAAAAGTGCTAAACATATGGATGAAAATAGCGCCGATAAGGATGTTTGCTGACCAGCTATGGACGGAACGAATCAGCCAACCAAACCGCACTTGGCCCATGATGGCGACAATACTTTCATGGGCTTTATCGACCGCAGGAACATAATAAAGGAGAAGCAAAAGACCTGTAATAACTTGGATAATGAATAAGAAGAGGCAGATGCCGCCAAAATATGTCCAGAAAGAGTAGGGGTGTTCAGGGACAGTCTTTTTCTTGGCGAAATCAACAATCGGTTGCCATTGGAACCTCAGTTCAAAATAGCTTCGCAGCTTAGCCCAGGTTTCGGTTTTGGACTTAGCTTTATCCTGCCCGCCCTTTTTTATAATTTTGTTTTCCGACGCCGCCAATTCTTATCCTCCCTCCTTATTGGTTATGACCGCCATCTTTTCTTTATCTCAAGATTTTTTATATTAAATTTTGATTTTTGTTTCCGTCAATTTCCTCCTCTCTGTTCGCAGCCCTTTTTTCCTGTTATCCTTTTAGGCCACCGCCATTTATTTCTCTACGGGCTCAAAATAAATGGCCTCAAGCCTTTCGTTTCGAAACCACTATTTCTTCCCCTGAAGTTTCCACTATGAGCTCTTCCAGAGGTTGGGGCGGCGGGCCGGCTATTACTTGACCGTTAAGGTCAAAACGACCATTGTGACAGGGACAGAGCAAGGTTCCCGTCGACCCATCATAGCCCACAGTGCAAGTAAGATGAGTGCAAATAGCGGAGAAGGCTTTATAAACCCCGTCGGCGGTCAAAATTAGAAGCGCCGGGGTCGAGCCAAAACGGAAAATCTTAGATGAATTAGGGGCTAATTCACCCACCCTGCCCGCCACGACTCGCTCGATATTTTCTTCGCTCCGAGGTGGAGGTGTTAAGTAGCGGATAACGGGATAAAGGAAAGATAGAAAAACACCCAGACCCGCTCCGCCCAATAATAAATCGATAAAATTTCTTCTCTTCATGGCCTCAATCCTTTTTTAAATCTGATTTAGAGGACCACTTCTCCAAGCAGGCCCCAAGCCAGGTGTTAATAAAGGACAGGTTATGGGCCCCTGAACTTCCTTCAGCCTTAATTTTTTGCCAAATTGCCCCATCCTTCTTTAGAGCCTCTTTTTCTGCCGGCGAAAGCGAAGCTCGGTTTAAGTCATTGAGCAATTTTCCCAAGAGGTCTATCTTGGCCTGAATTGAAGACTGGTTTTCTTGAAATTTTTGGATATCTGCCTTTTCGTGACATTCCAGACAACTGGCTTCTTCCCAGCGAGCTATTTGCCCTTTTTTTGCTGGATGGCAGTTAAGACATTCCACTCCGGCTTCAGCCATGGAATCAGCCGGAATCTTAGTCCCTAAAAGGTCGCCCCCGCGATAGAAAAGCGGCTGAGTTTGATGGCAAGCTTGGCAATCCTGGGGAGCCGGTTCATGGTGGCAGGCGGCACAAGAACTCTTCGTGGCCACAAGCTTGCCATGCTGAGGGGCGAGAGAATGACAGGTTTGGCAGTCTAAGTTGGTTTTATTTAAATGAAGGTTATGACTGAAGCTCAGGCCAAAGATTTCAACGGTTACGGCCTCAATCCCTTGATGGCAGGTAGCACAAGCCGCCGGCACTCGACCCACGGTCAAAGCTGGTGGCTTTGGGTTATAGCCTGAGCCAATTAATTTCATGGCGTCGCCAATTAAAGAATAAACAGTCTTGAGGAGCTCTTGGCTATAGGCCATGTTATGGACAGCTTTACCTTTTTCGACCACGGCGATATTGAAGGCGGCATCAGACAAAAGCTTTTTGGCTTCTCCTTTTTTATCCGACCGGCTGGCTTCCAGTTCCTGCTGCGCTTTATCCAGCGCTGCCTTAGATAAAAATATTTCCTTTTTAGCCGCTTCTTCCCATTGCTTCAACAGCTGAGAAAAGCCCTGGCCATGGCAGGTCTCACAACTTTTTCCAGAGGCTTTTAGCGTTTCGCTGGGAATAACCTTACCCCCCACTGCTTCATGAAGGACATGACAGCCCTGGCAGCTCAGCCCTTTTTCCATTTTTATCGAGGGCAAAGGATGAACCGCTCCTTTGCCGCCTTCGCCAGCATAAAGGATTTTCTGGGCTTCGTGGAAGCCTGAATGGCAGGAGCGGCAATCAGCCACGACTTCGACATCTTTTATGACTTTGTGTTGAATTTCTAAATGGCACTGGTTGCATTCGATCTTATGGGCCGTGATGTGGGTGGAATGAATGAGGTCTGTTTCTTCATAACGGTCAAGCCGGTCCTTTTCCCAGTGGCATTTATAACAATTTTCCCGTGGCACAATGCCGTCACCAAGGGTGACCTGAATATGGCAGCGTTGGCAGGGGAGATTACTCTGGAGAGCTACCTGATGGTCATAGCGGGTTTTGTTCTTCAGGAGGTTTTCTGGCTGGTGGCAATGATTACAATCAGCGACTCGGGGATAATGCTCGCTCTTCTTAAAGTGGCAAATAAAACAGGTGCTTTCAGTAACCGTAATATGTTCACCCTGAACAATCTGGGAGTGGCAACTCGTGCAGCGAAGCTTTTTCCCTCGGCGCAGGTCTTCGAAATGAATTTTATGGTCGAAAACAACGGTCTGGAATTTAACCCGGCCTTCAAGCAGCCGTCGGTCATGACAGCCAGGCCTTAAACAAGCTTCGTCAGGGATTTCGGCCCATGGCTTGGATTTAAGGTAAAGCTTGGTCCAGTAGCGACCAACTTGCAGAAGGCCTTCCACTTTGGCCCGGAGTTTTGACCTTAAGCCAGGCGGATAATGGCAGACTTGACATTCTATCTGGCCGTGGGAAGAAGCCCGCCAGCTTTCGTAAAAAGGCTTCATATAATGGCAGACCGCACAGAAGCGGCTCTGGGAAGTAAATTCAGCCGCTAAGATAAAAACTAAAAGAAATATTCCTAAGCCTAACAGCCACCAACGCCACTTGCGACGCTTCATCCTTTTATCTTGCTCCTCTGAATCGTGCCCTTATAGCGCCTTCAATTACATGTCATCTCCTTTTGCCGCTTAATCCCTCACCAGACCTCTTTCCCTCAACTTCTGCTTTCTGTTGGCTCTTTTTCTTCCTCCTCATCTCTCTCTTTGTCTTAATTCATTTAATCCCCACCTTCTTCTCTTCTCTTCTCTTCTCTTCTCTTCTCTTCTCTTCTCCTTTTTTTCTCTTTATTTTCCTTTTCTTTTCTCTTTCTCTTTCCTATTTATCTGTCTGTCTATCTATCTATCTATCTATCTATCTATCTATCTGTCTGTCTGTCTGTCTGTCTGTCTGTCTATCTGTCTGTCTGTCTATCTATCTATCTATCTATCTATCTATCTATCTGTCTGTCTACCAGGTTTTCTCAGTTTACTCTCGGTCATTCCCGTCCTTTCTCTGACCATTCCGGCCTCAGCCAACCTTTTCTCTTCCTTCTTTTCTTCTTCTTCTATTTATTTACTTCGCTTTCCCTTTTTGCCCTATTGTAAGCCTTTAGGCTTGCGGCGCTTTATTTGGCTCTCTACTCATTCTTTAAGGATACACAGCTAATAAGAATTTGGCCCCTCATCTCTCCAGTGGCCGAGAAACTGAGGCTTTAATCTTAAATATATCTCAGGCATAGCTGTGAAGCCCAGAAATAAGATAATTGACGCCAAAATAGGTGAAAAGGGCGGCCAGGAAACCAATTATAGCGATGAGAGCTGAGCGTCGTCCTTTCCAGCCCATAACCAAGCGCGTATGGAGATAAAGAGCAAAAACGAACCAGGTAATAAGGGACCAAACTTCTTTTGGGTCCCAGCTCCAGTAGCTTCCCCAGGCGACATTAGCCCAGACCATGCCAAAAACCAAACCCCCTAAGGTAAACAGAGGAAAACCGATAGCCACGGCGCGGTAGCTGAGGGAATCAAGTTTTTCAGGACTTAAGGCTAAGGATAGTTGTTCGCCCGGCTTTTGCTTGCGCTCAGCCAATAAATAGAGGAGGCTGGCAATGAAAGCGATGGCGAAGAAGGCTTCGCCGACGAGAGTAACTGAAACATGAAGCCAGAGCCAATAGCTTTGCAAGGCCGGGACAAGCGGAGTTGCCTCCTTCGGCATGAGGGGGGACGAAGCCAAGGCGAAGAGGGCGATGACTATCAGCATGAGATAGGCGCTCAACCGGTAGACTTTGAATTTCTTCTCGATAATAAGCAGAGCCAAAACCATTGACCAGGCTAAAAAGGAGAGAGATTCATACATATTAGTAAAAGGGGCATGGCTTGTTTCTATGGTTCTCAGGATTAATGCCAGGTTATGGACAAGAAACCCGAGGAGTGCCAGCCAGGAACCGTGAGCGGCTAATTTTTCTCGGCGGGTGAAGTTAGAGGCAAAATATAAAATAGCCGAAATAATATAAATGATAAAAGCTAAAGGGAATAGAGTTGCTTCTTTCATTTCTTTTTCCTTAAAGAAGAAATAATGGTTTCTAATTCTTGGGCAAAATTTTCTCGATTTTTGGTTGCCAGCCCTCCCGCAACGATAGTTGTTTTCCCGGCTTCTTCTTGAAGCCAAATCCGGATTTCATAGGTTGGCCAGTAAAAGGCTAAACCTAAACCGAGCATAATCAGAAAGCAACCAACCCAGATAAGCCACGTTCCCGGGTCTCGGGAAACATGAATTACCGAATACTGAGAGCCAGAATATCCTTTAAGTTCTAAGGTTAGGGCTGAGCTGCTGCCCGGATGGAGGCGGGAAAAATCAGGAAAGCGGGCAAAAAGCCAGCCTGAAAATAGGCTTTCGCCGGAACGAGTGACTTTAACCAGAGCTGCCGGGTTATTTGGTTCTAAGGAACGAGTTGAAGGTTGTCTATTTTCGTCCAGAACGAAATCAGGTAGAAAACGGAGAGCCTCGATTTCGACGCCGTCCTCAAGAGCCATTTTTTCGCCGACTTTAATTTTGACCACCTTTTCTTCTGCTTGTCCGCTGGCCTGCTTAATCAGAATCTGGAGTGAAGCCTGGTCCCAATCCCAGCCGTAGGCACTTTGATAGAACATGAACCCTTGGTAGTTGAGGGGATGATTAACCTCGATGGTCTTGGTCAGGATTTCCTTGTCTTTTTCGACAATAGTGAGAGTGCTTTTCCAATCTTTGACCTGGCCGTTAGGGTAGAATTCAGTCTCGAAGGAATCGAGCCGAACCGAAAAGCCCGCTTGTGGCACGGCGACAGTTTGCTTTGGGTGGAGAGCCAGGTCAGTCCGGAAGCTAACCAAGCCGCTGAGCAGGCCCCCCGCTAAAATAGTTAAAATAGCCAGATGCACGACGTCGGAGCCAAAAATCCCGAAAATTCTCTTGCGGGCGGCTATTTTTACTCCCTTTTCGTCGTCTTTCTCCCGAAAGCGGTAATGATGGTCTTTGAGAATTTCTTTCGCCTTCTGGTGGGCCGAGGTGAGGGGGAGGCTCAGGTTAAATTGATGGTGGAAGCGCAGGGCAACGAGTTCATTAGGTTTGAAATCAAGAAAGGGCCGGAGGGCCCTTTTCAATTTTGGCCGCAGTCGAACCAAGGTGCAGATAATCAAATTTAGAGAAAAAAGCAACAGGAGAGCCAAGTACCAAAAAGAGTGGTAAAGGCGAGTTAACTGGAGTTTCTCCAGCAGGTTGGCCAATTGGCCATAATGAAGCCAATATTCTTGGTGGCTCCGCCCCTGAGGGATGAGAGTGCCAATAATCGAGGCTACGGTCAGGATGATTATCAAAGTGATGGCGACTTTGACCGAGGTAAAAAACCTGATAAATGATGACATTAAAACGCCTTTAATAGGCAAAAATAAATATATATTTAAAGGCTATAAATCATATCGAATTACTAAGAAAAAAGCAAGCGATAAAAGCTAAGTGGAAGTCGCTCTTTTTTGGGGAGGTGGCAATAATAACGCGAGTTTCAGTTGGGTGTTTTTCTCGGGCACTCACTTCCTGTCCGCAGGCGAAGGGAGGCCGGTCAATTCTTTCCATCGGTGCGACCAAAGGGACGGGTTCTCCGGGGAGCGGCAGCTAAGGCCGCCGCCAGACTGCCCAATCTGCCCCCTTCGATGGTTGACTGCTTCCTGAGTAGATTCATTTTTTGGCCTTAAGGCGGTAATCCTCAGCCAACGCTTTAATCTTGGTTAACGAGCGAACCATCTCGCTCCACCCATACCAGAGAGCATAATCCGGATTGTTATGAAAGGCCCCCTGGAAAGTCCGCATCCGGTGCTCTAAGAACATAACGAATAGCTCCTGCTCGATTTCTGTGGGTGCATCATGAAAAGTGAGAAGGTCAGGAAACGGGTAGGCATAATTCTTAGGTTTGGCCAAGACGCCTTCGCGATAGAGACTGGCCACGGTTCTTATGGCTTCAGCCATCAACTTATCGGCTTCTTTAATCAGGCGGTCGGCCTTTTCGAGCTCCCCGCGGGCGAAATTAGCTGAATGACAACGATTGCAGGTTGCCAGCATCTTATCCCTTTCTTTTTGCCACGCTTCCTGCGTTAGCCGGGCGACGTCAGCGGCTTTAACTACCTCTAAACGGGCCGTTGGCTGACCATCTGGGTCGAGAACGCCCAACGCCTGAAGAATCGTTGCTCTATCCGCCGCCCAAGAGCTATCCTCAGGCATCGGCAGCCTTACGGCCAGAAAACCCCAAGCGGCTCTAACCTCATGATTGCCCTCCTGCATATGGCAGGTCTGACAAGTAGGGGCAGCAGCATTTTCAGGCAGAACCTTATTTTGTTTCAGGAGAAAACGAACTCCGTGCTTTGAGGCCGAGTACATTTCCCATTGCGGATGGTCAAAACCCATGTGGCAGGTCTGGCAAGCTTGAGGCTGCTTAGCTTCAGTCACTGAAAAAAGATGCCTTGTATGGCAGGCGTCGCAGGAAGCTAACCCGAAGCCCTGGGCCGAGGCCTTTAGTTCCTTGATTTCGGCCTCACTCTTTAACCCTATTTTATGGCAGCCACCACAACCCTTCATTCCCTCCATTAGCGCCATGGGTTGCCAATGAGCGGTGGGCATGGCCTTCATCGCCGCCCAGCCGAAGGCGTGTTTGCCTTTTTTGAACTGATTAACTTTGTCTTCATGGCATTGGGCGCAAGTATCAGGCGTGGGGATACGGGCCTTGGCGACATCATTTTCGGCCTTATGCTCTTCGCCATGGCAGATATTACAGCCCACTTCATTCCGCCCATGCTGGCTTAAAAGCCAGTCAGAAACAATGAGCGGGGTGCGGCTCTTATGGCAATCAACACAATTCTGAGAGAAAAGGCCAACCTTTAAAAGAAAAAAGAGAATAAAAATTGATAATAATATTCTAATCAACAAAAATGAGCGATTGGCTAACCTCAATTTTTCTGTCACCTTCATTCGGCCGCCCTCCTTTCCTTAGGAGTTTGAATTTAAATGTATGAAAAATTGATTATCATTATATTAAGCTTAAATAAATGGGTCAAGGCTTTTTTGTCAACCGCTGATCAACTTTTTCGCTTCAGCCGGAGGAATAAAGCGTTCCGGCATCTTAGAAGACCTAAATTATCTAAGACGAACCATTTTATATCTTTGGATTAAATACGTGAATGAAAAGAAATGTAAGGAGGGCGTAAGTCATAAAAACTTATGCCCCCTATTTTTTAGCGCCAGGTGTAGCGAGATATATCGCCGCCCAAGTGTTCGATAGAATCGACCAGTAATTGAGCCACGTAGCGAGAATTATGAATATAACCGCAGGGTTCTTTCTTGCTTAACTGGAAGTTATAAGCCGTTCTAAGCAGAGGTGCATCGAAAGAAAAACGGTTGGCCGTAGTGGCTTCATTGGCATCGGCAATGCCGTTGTTATTAAGGTCTTTAAAGAAATAGGGGTAAACATGTTCATCGTAAACAATGGGAATACCGAAGCGAGAGGCGGAATAAGTTCTCATCTGGGTATAGAGAGCCTTTTCGAGACCCTGGATTTCGGCTTGGAGTGATTCGGCGGTGTTGCCATCGCCGTCATAATCAGGAACAGAAGCTGGCCTTATTCCTGAAAACTTGAATTTTTCGGGGTCAGCGCCGCGGTTTGGTTGAGAAATATCTTGTCCATGGCAGAAAACACAATCTTTTGGATTGGGTGAAGAAACATTGTGGAAAATCATATCCTCGGCACTTTGGGTTCTGTTAGGGCTCTTAGTTCCCATATGGCATTCGACACAAGTATCAAAGAGGCCGTTATGGTTGGCAAAGTTTTTTCTGTTGGCGTAAATCTTGTCAGGAAATTCGTATCCTCCCTGAACCTCGGCGCCAAAATAGACGGCTGCCGAAGGATAGTAGTGGACGTTGATAAAGCTATAAGGTCCCTTCGAAGCAGCGATAGCACTATCCACCGTGACCTTAGCGGCTCTTCCTTGATGACAATTTAGGCATAAATTAGAGGCATCATTCAGGCTCTTGACCACGCCAGAAGGAAAGGTAACCGGGCCAGCTGGCCTTAGCCTTGGCGGGCTGGTATGGCAAGTAGTACAGAGCAGGCCGTTGGAAACAGGTTCGCTAATATCCATGGTGCCCTTTTGAAGGAAATAGGGGAGTCCCTCGGCACTATGGCATTTAGCGCAAGTAGAAGGCACCGCGCCGTCAGCGTCCCAGTGGCGCCAAGCTTCAGAAGAACCGTTAAAATGACCTTCGTCATTGCGGCTGAAGCGGGCTAAATCAACATAATTGTCTATTTTGCTGTTTAAGTCTTCAATTGAATCATAAAGCAACTCAATGTGGTATTTGCCATTATGGGCAAAACCGGCCGGGTCCTTTTTAGTTACCTGGTAATTATAAGCGGCGCGGAGCAGGCGAGGAGTAAAGGCATTATAGCGGTTAGCCGTAGTGACCTCGTCTGAATCAGGCAATCCGTTGCCATTCTTATCAATAAAGAAATAAGGATAGGTATGTTCATCATAAACAATGGGCAGGCCCACAACCTGGCGAGCGTATTGTTTGATTGAATCGTAAAGAACAGCTTGGAGGTCGGCTATTTCATAATAAATTCCTTCCTGAATATTGCCGTCACCATCGTAATCAGTGAGTGAACCCCAGTAGCGGATATCTTTGGGGTCTTTCACCCCTACATGACAAGTCTGGCAGGCGTTTAAATCAACTTCCAGAGAATGCGGGTTATGGCAGGTGATGCAGGCGTTGTAGCCAGTGATATGGGCGAAGCGGGCGTCGTAAGTTTTAGCCGCATATTGGTAGCCGCCCTTAACTACTGTCCCGAATTGAGAAGCAGCGGCAGCATAATAATGGATATTCTGGAAACTAAGAGTGGAGCGGGGGGTATCATCAGTTGGGGCCGCGGCATTAGTGATGGCGGTATCGACGGCCACAGTGGAGCTTCGGCCTTGATGACATTCCATGCAGAGACCTTCAGGGCCAAGTTTTTCTACTTTGGCTCCAGACGGAAAAGTAACGGCCGGCCTTTCGCGGAGTATTCCTGCCTCGGGATTGAGGTGACAGACAGAACATTCTACGGTCGTTCCAATGGGGGCGGCTTTGTCAACGGCATCAGGTGTCGAGCCGTCAGCGCCTAAGAAATCCAGGAATCCTGGCGTGCTGTGGCACTTAGCGCAGGTTGTGGGTATTTCTGCTGGCGAAGCCGTGTTCCAATTGTTAAAGGCAGTCGCCGTCTTGTCGGCGTGGCCTGAAGTCTTCCACAGTTTGTCTGCCCTGGATTTTTTGGAGAGAAGGTTTATCTGGCCGTCATTGCCGCTAAAAAGCAGGAAAGGAATGACGGCGCAAAAGACTATGGCTATTAATAAAAGTAGGACTTTCTTAGACATTAGACCCTCCTTTAGACACGGGTTTCATGGAAATTCCTTTAATCCCAGCGAACGCCGAAGGAAAGCTCGAAGATGCTGGCCTTGTAATCATTGAACCCAGAATTTTTCTCTTTAAAATCCCAATATTTATAAGTTGCTTTCAGGAGCAGGCCATTGGGTAAGCTATATTCAGCTCCGAGCTTAGCTATCAGCCGGTCAATTGGCCAGAATCCCCTGTTGGTATATTTCCCGATCATTCCTTCCAGCCTGAGATTAGGAGCCGGAGCTAAGCCCACGCTAAGGTCATAAAGACTTGATTTTCCTTCATAGCGGATAAGCCAAGGGAAAGTCCCGGCTGGACCGGTCCAGAAAGGTCGATAGGCAACCGTACGGTCGGCCTGGCTCTTGACGTTAATCATCGTTGTTCCTGCAGAAAGAGTGGCTTTTCCCAACTGGTAGCCAATTCTTAAATTGGCCTGAGTTCGGTCTGATTTCCAAGAATCCTCAAAGACTTCGCTCTGCTGGCGATAAATAAGATAAGAACCTGAGACTTGAAGTTTATTTAACCGGAGACGGGAGTCAACTTTAAAACGGTTGGTGGCGGTGGGTGAAATCAGGGTAAAGGGGTCGTCAATATCGGCTCTTTGGTAATCTAAGGAGAGGCGGAAGGTGGGTGATGGTTCAAAGCGGAGATGACCAAAAAATCCCTGTTGAGTTGTTTTTGTTTCATAAGTAGCTGTTTCCAGCTCTTCGAGTTCTCTTTTTTCCTGGCGATAGCCGAGAGTAAGATGGAGGCGCGAGGAAAACATCGCCTGCACCCCGGCTTCTACCCCTAAGGTATTAAACCCGAATTTAACCGTTTCCTTTTCTTGGTCGATAGTCAAGGTTCCTTCTTGGTCAAAGGTTTGATAACGGACGGTAGCCACTAAGGCGAGACGGCTAAAAAGAAGATAAGAAGCATTGACATCATAGAGTTTAAGGTCACGGCTATAATCGCCTTTCCCCTTATAGTCATAAGCAAAAAGCCAGCCTAAATAATCGACTCCTTGTCCCTTTTCTTCATAGTCCAGGTCCATATCTAAATTAATCAGCCGCGCTGAACCAGAAAGCAACAAGCTGGAGAAAGGTCTTAAATTAAATTTAAGGCTATGGGTGTAGGAGCGGAAGTCATAAGGTTGATTCAAAGAAAAATAATTCAAAGAAGTCGGATAGAGCGAAGCGGGCCCGCCGTCGGCATAACCTGGCAGGAAAAAGGAATTAGTCGTTCGGAAATCGTGAATTTTTTCATCCAGAACCAGGGAAAAGGGGCGAGTATGAAAATTCAAGGTTATAGTTCCTAATTTCGATTCCTCGTCATAGGGTTGGTCAAATTCAAATTCTACCCGGTTAATATCCAAGGTCGGGGTCCCCTTGCCCTTCCGGCTAAAGCGTTCATAGGCCAAGACAAGGTCAAGCTGACGGGAAAGGGTCAAGCTGAGTTGGCCGCTATCACTTCTTCTCTCTAAATCAAAAGTATGAGGGTCATAGGTTGTCCCGCCTGCTTCGTGGAGGTCGTGGTAAAAATATGCGGCCTTTTTTCTGTCGTAACGAAAAGCAAAGCGACCAACCTTAGCCGCCTCGAGAGTAAAAGTTTCGAAGGGGTCGCCGCCAAAATTCTGAAGGGAGAGGTTTAAGCGGTCAAGAATTTTGGTCCCATTCTCTGAGGGTATATAGCTTAAGGAAAAGTTGAAGAGCCGAGCACCTTTTTCTAAGTTAATGTCTTCCTTGTATTTAAACTCCGCACCTGAAGTGCCCACGAAACGGTAGCCAAAGAGGAATGACCCCTTCCAGTTAGAAGTGGAATCAGCCGCGGCCGAGGTCAGAGAAAATAAGCCTAAAAGAAAAACTAAGCTGAAGAGGGAAAAAGTTAATTTTTTCCTCATGATTGCCTCCTATTTTAAGAAAAGCCGGCTTAAATTGGAGCCATGAATGGCTAAATGACAGGTAGTACAATTAGTCGTGGTCGAAGTAAAGCGACTATGCCAAGCCGGAGCGGTGCTGTGGCAGCTAAAGCAGAGGTCAGAAATGCTCTGCTGGGTTAAAAGATGCCGATTGGGTGAACCGTGGGGAGTGTGGCAGGCAGTGCAGCCTTCAATTCGCGACGCGGCGTGCTCATAAAGATAGGGGCCGCCCTTTTCCACGTGGCATTTTAAGCAGGCTTCCTGTTTGAAGCCAGCTAACTGTTCCCGAGTTGCTGGCTCATGCGGGTTATGGCAGGAAGTGCATTCCAAGATGCCTTCCCGCAGGCGGTGTCTTTCGTTGAGGTTAAATTCAGTTAGGACATCCTGGTGGCAAGAAGCACAAACCTTAGTAGAAGTTGCGGAAGTGACTGAGGTTTCATTTAAGCTCTGGTGGATGGTGTGGCAGGCCGTGCAATCGAGACCGCCCTTTCCATGAGGGCTTGAGGCGTAATGACCCGCATCAGCCTGATGGCAAGCAAGGCAAGGCTTGGTTTTGGCGGCAACGGTTTCGTTGGCGGTAAAAGAAAAAATCGATTCCTTGGTCCCTTCCTCTATGTGCTTAGCTGCCCCCGAGTGACAAACAGCGCAGTTTTCCTTCTGGTGAACGGTGCGGCTAAAAGCTTTAACTACCTCTTCATGGCAGGCCTGGCAATCTTCTATGCTCTGGGTAATAACAGGTCTATTGGCGCCAGGGAGAAAAGCCAGGCCTAAGCAGGCAAGGAAGAAAAGGTTAATAACAAAAATTAGAAAAAGCCGAGGGGTCAAAATTTTAATTCGTCCTCGCAATTTTTGCCTCCTTTCTTATGGGCTCGGCCTTCAGAAGTAAATTTATAATAAAATCCCTTTAGATTCATCTTGTATTCAGGGTATTATTCTCTTTTGAACCCTCGTCCATTCCAAAATAATAAGAAACTTAAATTTGGTCTCAAAAAGCGACCTGCTAAATAAAATTTATCGGAAATATAGAATTTATAAGAAAAATAGGATAATTGTCAAGTGTTTTATCATTTAAGCGAACCGGGGAAAAGGTAATCAAGTCCAGCCCCCTAAATCGAGTTCATATAGCCAGAGTAGCCCTGATTCGTTTTGGGGTAGATTCATCGGACAGACGTGCTGAGCATTCAGTAAAACACCCATAGCCAGAGTGGCCTGGATTCATTTTTTATAGGCTTAGCTGTGAAATGTCCCGAACGGCCTCGCTTTTGTTTAGCTTTTCCCCCCTGCTCACTTTGTATTCTTTGCCCAGCAGGACTCACCTCTTAGCTTATAAACGGAGCCACCGCGTCCCTTGTCCTTTTTTGGTCTCTGCCTTAAACCAGCCTAAGCTTAAATAGCCTCAGCAGTCAGAGGTGCTCAGCGGGGATACTTCAGAAAGGTTAAATTTTATCTCGTCACTTCGTCGACCCGGAATTTCGTCATCAAACCAGCCCGTAAGAAGGAAGAGAATTGGAAGATAAGCTGGCTGAGGCCTGTTGAAGCGGGATAAAGAGACTTTTAATTAATGAGTCGCTCTTTTCTTAGGTTTCTGCTTTTTAGCACAAGCATCGAGAAGCGACTGAAGGGTCACTTGGGCAAAATAATTTTCCAGAACCTGAGAGGCTTCTTTCCAGATTTCCGCCACCGCGCATTGAGGCAGACGATGGCAAAAATTCTTGTCGAGAACGCAGTCGACAAGCGCGCAGGGACCTTCCAGCGTCTCCAGAATATCAAGTAAACTGATTTCGGATGGTTTCTTGGCCAGGCTATAGCCGCCGCCAGCCCCTCTGATGCTTTTAACCAGGTTGGCGAATTTAAGAGGGATAATAATTTGTTCCAGATACCGAAGTGAAATGCCTTCTTCTTCAGCCACGTTTTTTAGAATGACTGATTTTTTCCCCTCAGCATAATTGCGGGCCAGGACTAACATGAGCCTCGTTCCGTAGCGACCCTTGGTAGATAATTTTATCATTCCCTTCTCCTTAAGGATTAAAAAAATTTTAAAACATATTATATTATTCCGATTTTAAACCAAATGCAAATAAATTCTATCGGAATTGCGGTAATTCTTAGGCAAATGGGTAGTTGGTTTTAATATTACCTTTAAAGCCAGGGAGACGATTTCGCTCGCAATGATCACGGCGAAGACGAAATGGCGAGACCAAAGGAACCAGGGACCTTCTGGGCTTAATTTAGGAGCGAGGAGGCACGTGGCCCAGGTTCGGAGTGGAGTGAAGAGGGAACGGCGTCAAAACCTGAGGAAGAGCGAGGCCATGCCCAATATCCGAGCCTAACCCCTACAAGATGGAAGAGAATCAATTAAGTTTTGCGGCCCAAAAATCAAAAAAAAGCTCCTGGCCGCCCCAGAAAATAGGGAACAGGCTTCCCTGATATCTTGACCCCTGCCCTTAACGCTTCTTTGGCTAAAAGTGTCGTAACCTATTAGACTCGTCACGGCTATATTTCTTTTAAGATGATGAAATATGAAATTTTATTTGGGCCATAAATGTATTTTATATTTATTCTCAGCATAAATTTGGAAGAGGCCAAGATAAGGCTTTATAAAACCCCGCTTTTCCCCAGATAGAAGATTTCTTTAAGCTTAAAAACGCTAAATATTTATGATAAAAAAGCTCTGGAGGCAATACACTTTTTAAGGTGGGCCCTTGTTAACTTGACAGAAAAGGAGCTAAAAGATAATTTGAGAGGTTAAATTCCGGCACAAAGAATTTAGTTAAGCCAGGTAGGCATGACGGAAAAGAAAGTTCTTTTGGGCGATGAAGCGGTGGCTCTGGCCGCCATTCATTCCGGTTTGGCGGCCGCTTATTCCTATCCGGGAACGCCTGCTTCCGAAGTAATGGAATATCTAATTCGGGAGGCGCAAAAAGGGAATAAATTTATTGCCTCCTGGTCGGTTAACGAGAAGGTCGCTTATGAACAAGCCTTAGGGGTTTCTTTTGCGGGTAAAAGAGCCCTGGTTTCGATGAAACACGTCGGCCTGAACGTAGCTGCTGACCCTTTTATTAATTCCAGCTTGACGGGAGCTAATGGGGGCTTGGTTTTAGTCGTGGCTGACGACCCTAATATGCATAGCTCCCAGGATGAACAGGACAGCCGTTTTTACGCTCAACTGGCCCAGGTCTTCTGTTTTGAACCGACCAACCATCAAGAAGCCTATGACATGACCCGGCAAGCCTTTGACCTTTCTGAGGCCGTCGGCCTTCCCGTAATGATTCGGTTAGTTACGCGGCTGGCTCACAGTCGCTCCTCTGTTGAGCCTCGTCCGCCTGTCCAACCTCAGACTTTGCCGCCCGGAGAGAGAAGTCACTGGACGCTTCTGCCGATTAATGCCCGGCGTCGCTTCCGCGTCGTCTTGGATAAGCAATCGGAATTGCTTCGACTGTCTGAAGAGTCACCCTTTAACCAGCTGAAATTGAGCCCAGAAAACGCCTCGCTGGGAATTATCGCCTCGGGTATCGCGGCTAATTATGTCCTTGAGAACTGGCCTGACCTTAAGCCGCCGCCGTCTTTCTTAAAAATTTCTACCTATCCTTTACCAGAAAAGCTAATCCGGCGTTTAATAGAAAGAGTGACGACAATCCTGGTAGTGGAAGAAGGTTATCCGCTAATCGAAAGAGCCTTGCGCGGTATTATGGGCCTTCCCGGCAAGATAATAAAAGGCAAGTTGAGCGGCGATTTGCCTTCTTCGGGAGAATTATCTCCCGACCTCCTTCGGCCAGCTTTGGCTCTTTCTCCTTGGTCACAAGTTAAAGTTAACTCTCTACCCTTAGCCCCGCGACCGCCTCAACTTTGTCCAGGTTGTCCCCATGCCGATACCTTTCTGGCCCTGAAAGAAGCGTTGAAGGACTTCCCTCAAGCCGTGGTTTTTAGCGATATTGGCTGCTATACCTTAGGTTATTTCCCGCCTTATAACGCCATCGATACCTGTGTTTGTATGGGAGCCAGCATTGGTATGGCTAAGGGAGGAGCTGAGGCGGGGCTTCGGCCTTCAGTAGCCGTAATTGGCGATTCCACCTTTGGCCATTCGGGCCTCCCCCCGCTCCTTGAAGCTGCTCGAGCTAACACCCCCATGACAGTTATTATCTTAGATAACGGGACTGTGGCCATGACCGGTGGTCAGATGAGCTATGCCTCGGGTGAGCCGCTCCTTAAAATTATTGAAGGCTTAGGCGTAGACCGAAAACATCTGCGAACGATCGAGCCTTTGCCTAAGAATTTAGCTCAGAATGTTGCCATTATTCGGGAAGAAATAAACCATCCGGGTTTATCGGTAATCGTGGCGGTGAGAGAATGTGTCCAGGAAGCGAGGAAAAGAAAGAGGCCGCAAGAATGAATTTCGACTTGATTTTAGCCGGGGTTGGTGGGCAAGGGGTTCTCTCGATTGCCTTTGTTATTGACCGGGCCGCAATAATTGAGGGTTTGAATTTTAAACAGGCGGAAGTTCATGGCATGGCTCAGAGAGGCGGAGCGGTTGAATCCCATTTGCGGCTTTCTGACCAGGAGATATATAGCGACCTTATTCCTAAGGGAAAAGCGGACCTCCTTCTGAGCGTGGAGCCTCTCGAGGCTCTACGTTATTTGGATTATCTAAGGCCAGATGGGCTATTGATTACCAGCACGACGCCTTATGTTAACATTCCCAACTATCCAGCCTTAACCGAAGTGCTGACAGCTCTTAAAAAGGTCCCACGGCATCTGCTTGTTGAGGCCGAAGCAATAGCTAAGGAGGCGGGTTCAATCCGGACTCAAAATATGGTTATGGTTGGGGCGGCCTCGCCCTTTTTACCCTTGACTCCAGAAAACTTGAGAAAAGCGGTCGCCGAACTTTTTGCCTCTCGCGGAGAGAAAATGGTGGCGATTAATCTCCAGGCCTTTGAGCTGGGCCGAAATGCGGCTTCTTCCCACCCCTTAGGTGACTTAAGCCTTAAGGAAAATTGAATTGGCTCCTAAATATAGAGAAAAATTAGAAAATAAAAAATCATAAGAACTAAATTAGTTTGTTATCTTAGCTGGCGAAGCCAAATTGATTATCATTTAGATGTCCTCCAGTCAAAGGATTCGGGAGATATAAAATGAATAGCTCCTTTAAAGGCATCCAGCAATTGTTAATCAAGATTGAGAAAGAGGGCCGAAGGCATCTTTTAGAGCCGGAGGTCTATTCTCTTTTTAAGAGCCTTGGGTTTAAGGTGCCCAAGTTTGTTTTTGTTCCGGCCGGCCGCTCCCCTTCCGCCACTGAACTAAGAAAATTGAGGACTCCAGAAGTAGTCTTGAAGGTAGTTTCGCCGCTTATTCACCACAAAACTGATGTTGGCGGCGTCCGCTTTTGTCCGAATAAAATCAGGGACATTAAAGAAAACTTGGCTTGGATGCTTCAGGAAATTCCGCAACGCTGGCTCAGTTGGGCTAAAGCAAAAGGGGTTCTCGGCGCTGAGGGCCAACCCTGGAGCGAGTCGAATATCCGTAAAGCCATCAAAGGTTTTTTGGTCGTCGAAAAAGTGTCCTTTGAAAAAATCGGTCTGGGGGAAGAGTTAATCTTTGGTCTTCGTCAGACGCGAGATTTTGGCCCAGTGGTGACTGTGGGCCTGGGAGGAGTCGACGTTGAATATATAGCTTCGCGACTTAAAGAGGACCAATCTTTGGGTTTTTTTTCGGCCTACTTAATTAAAAGGGAAAAAATTGTTTCCACCTTAGAACGTCTGGCTTTTTATGAAAAATTGGTAAAAGGGCCCAGGGGAGGGAAGCCAGTTATTTCTAAGGAAAAATTAGCTCAGGTTATCGAGAGGCTGGCGAGCTTAGGTCGCTCCCTGGCTTCTTTAAAACGGCGAAAGCAATTGATCATCGAGGAGCTCGAGGCCAACCCGGTAGTTGTTGCCGCAGGAGAACTTATGCCCCTTGATGGTTTAGCGCGTTTTTCTCGTCCTCTCCCGACTCGCCTGCGACCGCCCGTTGAACCCATCGGCCAGCTCCTGCGACCTCAATCCATAGGCCTCATCGGAGTTTCGGAGAAAATGAACCTCGGCCACATAATTCTTAACAATATTTTGCAAGCAGGCTTCCCCCAGGAAAAGATTTTCATCGTCAAACCCAATTGCGCTTCCATCGAAGGTTGCCGCTGTTATCCTTCTTTGGCTGAGCTGCCAGAAACAGTGGACCTTTTTATTTACGCTCTTCCCGCCGAACAGGTCTATTCTTGTTTACAGCAAATTATCCAAGCCCAGAAAGCGCGGTCCATGGTCATAATTGCCGGCGGGTTAGGTGAAAAAAGTGGTACGCAAGCCGAAGAACAAAAAATCCGCCAGCTCTTGGAGGAGGCCAGGCGGAGGGGCCAGCTGGTGCCTGTGGTCAATGGCGCCAATTGTTTGGGAATTATCTCTCGTCCCGGTCTTTACGACACAACTTTTATCCCTGAGTACAAATTTCCGCGGCCCACCAGCGGCCGGCCGGGGCTGGTTTTTATCTCCCAGAGCGGCGCTTTTATGATTACCAGGCTAAACAAATCCTCTGTCCTTGCCCCCTATATAGCGATTTCTGTCGGCAATCAAATTGACCTGACAGTAGCTGATTATCTCGGTTATTTTGCGCAGACTCCCTGGCCAGAGGTAAAAGTTATTGCCCTTTATCTCGAGGGGCTAAGGGAGGGAGACGGAATAATTTTAGCTAAAGCCGCAGCTAAGCTTATCCGCGATGGCAAAAGAATTATTGTTTATAAAGGCGGGAGAACCCCCGAGGGCCAAGCGGCCACGGTAAGCCATACGGCTTCCATCGCTGGGGATTATTCAATCTTTAAGAATTTGTTGAGCCAGGTGGGAGTTTACGTGGCCGACACTTTGGCTGAGTTCGAAACTGGAATGAGAGCTCTCTTTCATTTGGCCAACAAGAAGGTGCGAGGCCCAAGAGTGGGCTTGGTGAGTAACGCTGGGTTTGAATGTGTGATTATGGCTGATAATGTTGAACCGGAAAAAGGCTTGAAGCCGGCTCGCTGGTCTTCCCGCACCCGGCAGCGCTTTCTTTCGGCTCTTTCTCCCTTGGGTATTGAAAAGCTTCAGGATATTCGTAACCCCCTTGACTTAACTCCAGTGGCCGATGATGCGGCTTTTGCAGCCTGTGTCGAGGCGGTGCTTGATGACCCCAAGGTTGACTGTGCAGTTATTTCGCCTGTCCCCATGACGCCGGCGTTACAAACTTTGCCTGCTGGAGATAAGCATACAGAGGATTTTCGTCAGCCTTCGAGTTTGGCCTCGCGCTTAGTCGAGCTTTTCGAGCGGAGCGCCAAACCCGTTGTCTTCTGCTTGGATGCCGGCGCCCTTTATGACCCCTTAGCCGATTATCTGGAATCCTGCGGTCTACCAGTCTTTCGTCGGGTCGACGAAGCCCTTCTTTTCCTAAAAAAATTGGTCAGGCTCTAAGAACTAAGGTAAACCCTGGGGCCAAGAACCAAAACTTAAGGAATAAACTCGATTTGGTAAGCGTGGCCAAGGCTCTTTAACTTTGCACTCTAAGAGAAAAGGCTCTTCTATGATAATTCAGGTCATTTATTAGGTTGTACAGGCTAGATTTCCTTTAAAAACAAGGAAAAATGAAATGATTCTCTTTCATCTTGTGTGGGTTAGGCCCGGAGATGTTCGGGATGGCTTCGCTCCCACTCAGGTTTTTAGCGCCGTTCCCTCTTTGACCTTCTCGGCGCCGGCGGAACTCACCTCCCGGTTCATAGACATAGCGCGGAAGTCCCTTGCCCCCCCTTTACCTGTCCGTTTGTCCAGTTCAGGCTCGGACATCCTCGGCGCCAAGAGGTTCCCTCGAAGGCCGATTCGGGAAGGCTAAACCTTCCCTGGTAGCTTCTGCCGTCCCGAACTCAGCCCTCGAATCAACCCATAGAAAATGGAAGAGAACCTATGAAATTTTAGCTTGGCTATAAACGTATTTTAATTTAAAAACACGATTTATACTTATCTTAACCTTTAAAGAAGCCAAGATAAGGCTTCATAAAGCCCCGCTTTTCCTTAGATAGAGGAGTTTTTAAAGGCCAAAAAACGCTTAATATGCTTAATAAAAAGCGCCGGAAGGGCGGCACTTTTTAGGGATGTGCCGAGAGAAGATAGGGAAGCGGCGATACCTTGAGATTATCAAATTAACTGGTCCGAAGCTCGCCTTATTTTCTTACCCCTTGAGGGAGTTATCTCGCCGTCTTTTTTCGTCCGAAAAGCGGCCAGTCTTTTTTCCGCTAAAGGGTTTTTAGAAACAACCCGCAGACCCACGTTGATTGAAACCGCAACCGCCTCGGTTGCCCTAAAATTGTTGCTAAGAAAAAAAAGACTATAATTTTGGCGGAATATGGTATAATATTAGATAGCTTTAGGCTCTTGAATAGGGAATGGGGCGATGAAATCGGATTTTCGTTTCTTAGAGGATTTTGAAGAAGAATATGAAAAATCAGGGGAAGGGCAGCCTGAGTCCACGAAGATCTTGGAGGCAGTGGTGAAGGATGAGACGGACTTGTTGCCTCTGATTGAACAGCCGCTCGAAGTGGCCGAGGCGGCGGTAGCGGTCGAACCCTCTAATGACCCCCTCCGGCTTTATTTTCGGGATATGGGTCGAGTGCCTCTCCTTACTCGGGAAAAAGAAATCGCTCTGGCCAAACAGATGGAGAGGGGTGAGAAGATTATTCTGAAAGCTGCCACTAAGACTAACCTTTTTTTTCAAGAAATTTTTAACCTGGAAGAAAGAATTCGGCAAACGCCAGAAAGTCTGAGCGATGTTTTTGACCAATCAGCGGAAATAGAGAGGGGCAGCCCAGAAAGAAGATATGAAAAGCAACTGGCCCAGATAGGGCAAATCCGCAGCCTGACGGCGCGGTTGGTAAAAATTTCCAAGGCCAAAAAGTATCGCTGGAAAAGAGGCCGAATTTTAGTCGCCATTATAAAGCTATTTAGAGAGTTAAATTTCTCGACCTTCTGGAAGGAAAGAAATTATGAAGGGGTGCGAAAAACCATCCAGCAGATGGTTGAGCTGGCGGCCGACTTAGAGGAGTGGTCAAAGGAGGTTTCCAAACGACTCTCCGCCGAGAGAAGGGCCGGCTTGGAGGCCAAGATAAAGGAAAACCGGCAAGTATTGCGGGAGATGAAAAAAACGGTGGGTGTTTCTTTGACCGAAGCTAAGGCGGTCTTAAGGCAAATAAATCAAGGCCGCAAAATCCGCGACCAGGCTCGCGGCGCCCTTATCGAAGCTAACCTGCGGTTAGTGGTTTCCATTGCTAAGAAGTACACTAATCACGGCGTAAAGTTTCTTGACTTAATCCAAGAGGGGAATATCGGCCTGATGCGAGCGGCCGAAAAATTTGATTATCGTCGTGGCCACAAGTTCTCGACCTATGCTACCTGGTGGATTAAGCAAGCCATTACTCGGGCTATTGCTGACCAGGGGCGGACGATTCGGATCCCGGTGCATATGGCGGAAATTCTGGGCAAAATGAGGAAGATGGCCCAAGAAATTCAGCGAGAAAAAGGCAGAGAGCCAACCATCGAGGAATTAGCCCGCAAGATGAGGAAACCGGTAGAAAAAGTGAGGGAGATAATTCGCCTCACGCAGGAATCAGTCTCCTTAGATGTGCCTATCAACGACGACGAAGAAAGTTTCCTTCGTGATTTTATCCAGGATAAAAATATTCCTTCGCCGGCCGAGGCCGTTATTCAGAGCAGCCTGAAAGAGCAAATCCTTGAGGCCCTAAATACTCTCACCGAAAGGGAAGCCGAGGTTTTGCGAATGCGCTTTGGCCTCGAGGGCGGTCGAGAATATACTTTGGAAGAGGTCGGTCAGCATTTCAAGCTAACCCGAGAGCGAATTCGCCAGATTGAGGCCAAGGCCTTGCGAAAACTGCGCGAGCTTAATCAGAATGCCAAACTTGGCAGTTTCGTCAAGTAAGCCTCGAGGCTCTCTAAGCGCCCACCTGATAGTTGGACATAAACGAGGCTTTTAGTTGGGTTAATAAAATTTCCCAGCCCTTCGAGTTTAACCTACCGCAATCTTAAAATTACCACGGCCTAATCGCCGGTGTTTCGCCGAAAGGGTGGTTATTTATTAGGGTTATAGCAGGCGCATTTCCTTTAGGCGCAAGGAAATATAAGATTTTAACCCGGTTATAGATGTATTTTAAAATTGCCCGACGATTTATTCTCATCCGAAACTTTAAGTGGACTAAGGTAGAGCTTTATAAAACCCCGCTTTTCGCCAATTGGAAGAGTTCTTTAAGTCAGAAGAACGCTTAATTGCGATAATATTAAAAAAGCTGGAATCGCCACCCTTTTTAAGGACCAGTCCCTAATCACTTGACACCTGTTTCTGACTCCTTTAGAAATGGGTAAGAAATGTTATTCCGGCTTAAGGAGGCTAAAAATGAGAAGAATTTTTGTCTTGCTCTTTGTGGGGTCCTGGCTAACCTTTTGGTCCTTTGGTCTTGGCCAGACCCAACCTCCAAAGATTTATATCTCCGTGGACATGGAAGGAATCTGGGGTGTAGTTCATGGAAACCAGGTCTCGGCTGATTCTCCCGAGTACAGCGCGGCTCGCCGTTGGATGGTCGAGGATGTTAACGCTGTCCTCCGCGGCCTTTTTGAAGCCGGGGTTAAGGAAGTCTTGGTCAATGATTCCCACGGCAGCATGAGAAACATCTTAGCCCACGAGCTTGACCCCCGGGCCTCTTTACTTTCCGGCTCCCCCAAACCCCTGTCGATGATGGAAGGAATTGACGAGTCTTTTAAGGGAGTTATTTTTATTGGCTATCATGCCCGAGCTGGTTCGCTCTCCTCGATTCTGGACCACACTATTTCTGGCGCTTCTGTTTATTCGATTAAGATTAACGGGCAAGAGATGCCCGAGTTAGGGATTAATGCGGCTATCGCTGGCTATTTCCGGGTGCCGGTAATAATGCTTAGCGGCGATGCCGAAACCTGCCGTCAAGCTCGGGCTATCTTGGGTGAAAACTTAGTAACGGTGGCGGTGAAAGAGGCCACGGGACGTTATGCGGCCAAACTCTTGCCCCGCGAACTATCTTTGCAGAGGTTGGCTGAGGGTGCTAAGGAGGCGGTAGCCAAAATAAATAGCCGGCAGCCTTTTCTTCCTTCTGCCCCTTATATCTTCGAACTTAACCTTCACAACAGTAATCAAGCGGAATTAGGAGCCCTAATTCCTCAAGTGAAGCGGGTTGAGCCCCGGACGCTTCAATTTCAAACCAAGGATTATTTGGAAGGATTCAAGCTCCTGCGCGCTCTCATTGCCTTGGCTTCGGTCAGTTAGGGAGTGAAAATAGACGATTTTTGGGCTGGCAGCTATAATCCCTCGGACTGAGGAAGGATGTTGGCCGGAATTTGCCTTGCCATCACCCCTACGAGAAGCGGATTCTAAGTGAATATTAGCCAGCCAATTTGCTGCCGCCGGATTTTTGCTGGTTTATTTTTTATTCCAGCGAGATAGTTTTTGACAAGGCTCTCTAAAATAGGCTAATATCAGGCTCTATTTGTAATTAAAATAATCGCTCGCTTAGCTATGAGAGGATAAATAATGCCTTTTTTTAAATCGTTAATTACTTCAATCAAGGATAATATTATGAGCCAAACAGGCCAAAAACCAATTGTCCGTAATCTTTCTGCGCCGTTCTTCGGGAGTCTGTTTCTTATCTTTCTTCTGTCTTTTTCCTGGAGTTATCTTTGCGCGGGGATGAACGAGCAAGAGAAAAGCGCGGAGTCTACAGATTTGCGGAATCAAGCGCCGCGCGTTTTTATCGATTGCGGCCGCTGTGACCTAAATTATATTAAAACCGAGATTCCCTTCGTCAACTTTGTTCGCGACAGGAAAGAAGCGGATGTTCATGTTTTAATAACCACTCAGTCCACAGGAAGCGGTGGAACCGAATATACGATCACCTTCATCGGCCAAGGCGATTACGCTAAAAATAATAATGTCTTGACCTTTGCTTCTAAGAGAACCGACACCGAAGACGAGGTGAGGAACGGCTATACCCGGACGATTAAAATGGGGCTAATGCCTTATTTAGCCCAAACGCCTTTGGCTGAATACTGTTCAATTTCTCTCCGTCAAGCTCTGGCTCCCACGGCTGTTTCTGACCCCTGGAATTTTTGGGTTTTTGGCCTGAGTTTCGGCGGCCGTTTTGAGGGCGAATCCAGAAGAAAGACAAGCTCCCTCAGTGCCAACCTTTCGGCGAATCGGGTTACTCCTGAAATCAAAATACGCCTGGGATTTAATGCTAATTTTGATGAGCGCAAATATATTTATTCTGACGAAACCATCATCAGCACGACGGAATCAGAAAGTTTTACCGGCTTGGTGGTTAAGAGCTTGAATGACCACTGGTCAGTAGGTGGTTATCTCTATATGTCTTCCTCTGTTTATAATAATATCAAGTTTAATTTTAACCCCGCGCCGGCTGTGGAGTTTAATGTTTTTCCTTATTCTGAATCCACTCGAAGAGAGCTTCGCTTCATGTATCGAGTTGGGTTCAATGCTGTTACCTACCGGGAAGAAACCATTTATCTAAAAACGGCGGAAAGGCTCTGGGGAGAAACGCTCTCAGCGACGCTGGAGCTTAAACAACCTTGGGGCTCATGGGAAGCGGGCATTCTTGGGTCTCATTATTTTCATGATTTCAGCAAGAATCGTCTCGAGCTTTCCACTCGCCTATATTTCCGTGTCTTTAAGGGCTTGGCCGTGAGTCTAAACGGCCGCTACGAGCGAATCCGCGACCAGCTTTCTCTGCGCCGGGGAGAAGCCACCCTCGAAGAAGTTCTCTTGCGCCGGACCCAGCTGGAAACGAATTATGAATATTCACTTTCGGTTAACCTTAACTACACCTTTGGTTCGATTTTTAGTAACGTCGTCAATCCCCGCTTTGGCGACGGCGGCCGATAGCTCAGCTACCTACTTTTATCGCTATGCGCCTCGAGTCTTGGCCGCCATACTTCGAGCTGACCGCAAATTCAACCCACCCCTCTTCGCCATTCAGCTTGACTAAATACCTATAAACCTGCGAATCATGGCCTTTGAGGCGAAATTCAACTTCCCTTCCTTTGGCCACAGGAGCTAAGGAAGCGCGATTAGTTAAATCCAGAGCCGATTGAGTCGGGGGAAGCTCAAGCAAAGAAATATTCGGCGAAGAATTGAACGTCAGCTTGTCCCTGACAGCCTGCCTAAGCTGGACTGCTCGGTCGGAGGCCGTTGGATAAGCACGGTCATTCTTAACAGTGACGTCAATCCAGAAAAGGTCAGCTGTGGCAGGAGTAATTTTTATTTCGCCGATTTCCACCTGGGGAAATTGGCTAACGCAATAGAGAACAAAATGGGTTTGCCGCAGGGCTTCCTCTTCCATGTAGCGCGCTGGCGGTGTCCGGGTAATATGTTTTTTGGCGGTGCCGCCTATCCAGATTTCGCCATAATCGGGATGCGGCACTTTATGAGGTGTGATCCAACCTTCTCCCGTAAGCTCGATATCAATCCATTTCAAGAATTCCTCATCCGACACTCGGCCATCGCCGTTTTCGTCCGCGTCAAAATCGGGGGTTCCCCAAAGTTCAATCAAATAGGCGTAGCGGCCGAACATCTCGTAGGAAGCAGCTTGAGCCTGGCCCACACGACCAGAAGGAGTTGGTCGGTAGTTTTTCAGGATGCGGGCGCCCATGGTGACTATTTCCGTTTGCACTCTCATGTCTTCTTCATATTCTCGCGGCACCTCAATATCAAAGAGCTGGGCGTATTTGTTCGTCTGGCGGAGCTCGGTCAGACGTTGCTGGAATTGTTGCTGCCTTTGCTGTCGCTGTTCTGGAGTCAGTGTGGGTTGAATTCGCGGTGGAGTAGCAAACATGATCAAACGACCAGTGTTGTGGTAATGGAAGCTGGCGAAAATGTTGGGATGGCGAAGCCAGAATTCATAAACATTACGGGTTTCAGGTTCGGAGAGAGGGTAGGGATTTCCTTGTTGCAGATTCCAGTCAGCCGGAAAATTGCGGTTGGGGTCGGGTCCGCCGATGTCGTCCTCGTTAATCCGGCCGTCTCCGTCGTTATCAAACCCCTCCGGGCCAAGCAACCGGAAGCGACGAGCCGGGTCGTTGGGTTCGCTGATGCGGACAAAGCGTCGGCCGTCAGAGGAAAGCTTAAAATCTCCCTTCGGGTCTTCTACGTACATCATCGATAACTCGCCGTCAGCGTCGACATCTTCAGTCTGGTCTTCGTCGTAGAGGCCGTCTCCATCATCATCTTCCGGCCGATAGGGCTCGCGGGGATTGTTAGCCGTGTTGGGCCAAGTGACATAGGAGTCATTAGCATCTACATTGAACCCCGGGAGAATATAAAAAGTATAGCGGTCAACTAATTCGTGGACATAAGGGTCATAATCATAACGGGTTAAGAGATACCAAGCTAAGTAAAGGGAGCAGGTGATGCCGTTAACTTCGTTGCCGTGGATCGCGCCGTCTACCCACATACCTGGCTTATTTTCAGGTTTTCCCGTCGATTTATTAGTAATTGTCAGGAGGAACTGGTCGCGGCCCATGCGGCTCTTACCGAGACTCTCGATATCGGCCAGAGAAGCATACTGACGAGCCAGGTCATGCATGATTTTAGTCCACTCCGCATAGCTGTAGTATCGTTTCCAGCTCACAGGAAAATCAAGCTCGCCGTGGTAACCTCCGGGACTGGTCTGGATTTTTTTCTGGCCGGTAAGAGGGAGGAAGAGAGCGGTGGCTAAAAAAGAAAGGATGAGCCACCTAAGAGCCGATATTCTCAAAGCCGTTCCTTTTTTCTTAAACATAATTCCCTCCTCACTCAAAGCTAACCTCTTTGACTTTGGTCCCGCCTTTTTGGGAGCTCACTACAATTTTCAGCGGGCTCTGCCCCTCGATGGCGACTACCCAGGTCACTTCGCGGGCTGATGGGGAAAGTGGTCTAACTGTTTCTGCTTCTGCCGTCGGCTGGCTAAGCCTCTGGCCAGGGAAACCGGGAAGACCAGCTGGTCCGGGAGGAGCACCGGGCCGCTCCGCACTTCGCGGTGCCGCTTCTTCGCGCGGGGAGACAACAGGAATTCTTAACTGACCTTCCAACACGCCGACCCGTTGCCAGGGTGTTCCCAGAAGAAATTTAATTTTATCGCGGTCTCCCAGAAGCCAGACTACATCTTCTCGATTAAGAGGCAAGCTGGCCCCTCGAGCCACGTGGGTCGGTAAGCCGCCCTTATTTTCGATAATCGCTTTAATCTCGAGAATCGTGTATTTTCCTTTTGGCTGGCCTTTCTTGACCAGCGCCGTGTTTCCGCTTAGTTCGGCGTCGGCTGAAGCTGGGTTTTCTGCTTGATAAAGCACCTTAGTTTTGACCTCGGTGATCACCACTTCGGGCAATAATTGGGCCCGGAAAAGTTCAAACTGCCAGTGTTTCTCGGCGACATTAAGGAGAGGCTCACCCGGATAGGCGTTGCTGCCCGAATAAACGGGGATCCAGCCGCCGATTTCTCCCTCGCCTAACTCGGGATGCCGGAATTTTTTCCAGGGTAAGAAGAATTTGCCGCCATATTTTTCATCTTGATACCGCAACAGAGCTCTCTGAAGGTCAAGACGGGAAGCATCTTCTTTAAGTTGGGGAAAGTCGGGAATATCTTTTACTGGATTCCAGAGCTCAGTGGTGACACTAAAAGCGCCATACTGCATATAAACCCAATCAGCCTGGAGGCCATAGCCATAGGGACGGTCTTCAGCCTCGTTATAAGAAACGCGCCAGCCGCGGGGAAATTCGTAGCCCCGGTCCAGGGCGTAGCGATTTCTTGTCTTCCCGCGGAGCGCCGCCTTAAACTTTTCCATTTCTTCTGGGTTCTGCCAGGCTTCAGGCACAGGTTCGCCGATTAGCTCTAAATATTTTTTCCCCAGGATGAAGTCATAGACAGCTGCGTCCTTGGGATGAACCGCTGTGTCAGGAGAGGAGCCCATCGGTCGATAGGTAAAACCGCCCGAAGTGTGGAAAAATTGAGCCATAAGGATGTTGCGGAAATTGGTAAAGAATTCCGCCAGGGCCTGAACTTCAGGCGCCGAAGTAGGATAATCTCCCTGACCGCCGGGAAAGCCGTCGCTGCGGAACCAGCCTTCCGGGAAGTTGCGGTTCAGGTCAAAACCGCTCACAGGGTCTTCGCTTCTTTTTCCGTCCTTATCGTTATCCATATCCTCGGAAATGACTGAATAACGCGGCTTTGAGGTTGTTTCTCCTGGTTGGAGCCGAACCATTAACCGTGGGTCCACATCATCAATAACATATTCTCCTTTTGGGTCCAAATAACGGAATTGGGTGATGAACCCATCTTTATTCAGGTCATCCGGGCCATCTTCGTTGACTCGGCCGTCGCCGTCGTCATCCCGGAGAAGGACGTTCCCCCGTTGGGAGAGACCGGCTTCAACGCTGTTATAAACGCCGTCGGGATTAACTACCGGGCAAATGTAAAAAACCTTTTCTGTGACCAGGCGGCGGATTTCTGGGTCTTTGTCATAGCCGCTCAAAAGCTTATCGATAATATAAAGACAGACTTCAGTTCCCGTGAATTCATTGCCGTGCGTGGCGCCGCATATCCACTGACCAGGTTTTCCTTGATGACGCTTCATGGGAGGCACGTTTTTGACTTCATTCCGGCTGTGACGCAAAGGAATGAGAGTATCCAGGGCGACACCTGTTTTCTGGTCGGTAATAGCCAGAACATAAATCGGTTTACCCAGGGTGCTGCGGCCGATTTCCATAAGCTCAGTTAAATTAGGATAGGCCCGGGCTACTGCCTTTAGATAATCCACCGTTCCTGTATAGCCATGGTAAGTATCGAACTTGATCGGCACCTTCGACGTAGCGGCTGAAGTCGCCGGCATCAGGATGAGTGAAATTAGGAGGAAAACAAAGCAGGCACGGCTCATCCAGCGGAAGATAAGGCCATAAGACATATGACACCTCCTTCTGGACAAATAGTCCTAAAAAATTTTTTTAAAAAACCTTAAAACTTAAGCCCATGGGGGAAACAGCGCCAGAATTTTAAGCTAAACAAAAGGAACAAGTAAAGATAAAATTTAGGCTCATGATAACTCTTTTTCGAATTCAAGGAAATTGATTTTTTCCCTTTGACATGAGCTAAACAAAGTGGCGTCGGGAATAGCTTTTTCCGCTGAGGTCTTCGACTTCATCCTCTGTCCATTCTTCGTGCCGCCTATGGAACTTGCCTCATCGTTAATAGCGGCCGCCAAGTAGTCCTTGCTCCCACCTGACCTTGACTTTTTTCCAGCCGAGGCTCAGATATCCTCAGGGCGAAGAGGTTTCATCAAGGCACGATTTAGGAAGGCTAAACCTTCATGGCCGTTTGCACCATTCTGGACTTTTGTCTTAAACCCAGCCCACTCGAAATATGACTCAGCCCTTGAATTTAGGCCGCAGGCAGTTGTTCCTTATTTCGGCTTAGAATATAATTGGCCTAAAAATTATGGCCAAAATTAGGGAGAATTAGCGATGAAAATGAAAAGGCCTAAGGTTAGGTTTTTCCTTATAAGCTCTTTTTTAACTAATTTTCTTTTGGTTTTTATTTTCCTTTTGGTTCTTTCTAATCGCCTCCTAAGTGCGGAGGCCTCGCGCCAAGATTATTCCTCGGCCATGTTAAACGGCCTGGGGGAAGTGGCGGCTATTCCCCGGCCTGAATATCCTCGGCCAGAGCTTTTTCGAGAAACGTGGCTCAACCTCAACGGTCGGTGGGATTTTGCCTTTGATTTTTCCGATTCAGGCGAGGAAGCGGGCCGACCAGAAGGGGCAGGTTTTGACCGGCAGATTGTCGTTCCCTTTGCTCCAGAGAGTCCTTTATCGGGAATTGGCTTTACCGATTTTATCCCGGCTGTCTGGTACAAGAGAACTTTCCATCTTCCTGAAGCCTGGCAGAAGAAGCGGGTGTTCCTCCACTTTGAAGCCTGTGATTATCAAACGACAGTCTGGGTTAATGGCCGAAAAATCGGTTCTCATGAAGGCGGTTACACACCGTTTTCCTTCGAGATTACCTCTCAGCTAAAAGCCGGGGAAAATTTGCTCATTGTCAGGGCTCGAGATGATGTGCGGAGCCGGCGGCAGCCGGCGGGCAAGCAATGCCTACAGCTAAATTCTTATAGCTGCTTCTATCGCCGGACAACTGGTATCTGGCAAACCGTTTGGTTAGAAGCCGTGCCGGAAACATTCATCGAAGCCCTGCGTTTTTATCCCCAAAAAGAGCGAGGCGAGGCTGCCCTTTTGGTCAATTTTAACCAGGCTCCAGGAGAAGGCCAGGTTTCGCTGCGAGCTTATTTTCAGGGTAAACCAGTTTTAAACGCAGTTGTACCGGCCGAAATGGTGACTTATCTTCCGATTAAGATAAAAAATGTTCTCTTATGGGATATCAAAGAGCCTAACCTTTATGAGCTGGAACTTGTTTTCTTGAGGGGAAAGGAGGTCGTGGACCAGGTCAAGAGCTATGTGGGTTTTCGTCAGGTTGAAACCCGGGGTGACCGGATTTTTCTCAACGGCCGGCCAATTTTTCTCCGGACAGTTTTAGACCAGGGATTTTATCCTGACGGCATTTATACCGCTCCCTCTGACGAGGCTTTGCGCCGGGATATCGAACTGGCCCTGAGTTTCGGGTTTAACGGCGCTCGGCTTCATCAAAAAGTCTTTGAGCGCCGCTTCCTTTTTTGGGCCGATAAGCTGGGTTATATTGTCTGGGGTGAGTTTCCCGATTGGGGCATGGATATCAGCCGGCCAGAAAACTTTTTGGCTTTCGAGCGAGAATGGCGCGAGGTACTTAAGCGGGATTTTAATCATCCGGCCATAATCGGCTGGTGTCCCTTTAACGAACGCTGGGGTGGAATCTATCCTGGTTTTATCGAAGAGATTTTTCACTTAACTAAACAAATAGACCCGACGAGGCTGGTCATCGATTCTTCGGGCGGTTATCACTTAGTTTCTCCCGATGTCTATGACTCCCATAATTATGACCAGCATGTGGATAGTTTTGCTCAAGCTTTTGCCGGTCTTTTGGCCAGCCCGCCTCAAGTTTTTGTCAACGGTGACCCAAAACGCCATCAACCATACCAGGGGCAGCCTTATTTTGTCAGTGAATACGGCGGTATCTGGTGGAATCCAGGCCAAGTTGACGAGAAAGGCTGGGGTTATGGCGAAAGGCCCCAAACCGCCGAGGAATTCCTGAGCCGCTATCGTCAGCTGACAGAGGCTCTTCTCCATAACCCTAAGATAGCTGGCTTCTGCTACACCCAGCTTTATGATATTGAACAGGAGGTCAACGGTCTATGCACTTTTGACCGCCAACCAAAATTTGACCCGGCGATAATTCGGACCATAAACGAGTCTGCTGCGGCCATAGAAAAGAGAAAATAAAAGTCAGCTCTTGGGAAATTCCTTAAGATATACGATATAAAGGCGAAACATAGAAAAGGCCAACGAGATTCAGAGGCCGGAGATTGATGGCTTCTCAGACTGGGTTAAAAAAGTTTAAAATAATAAAGCTTACAAAAATAATAAGAATTAATGTAATAATAGAGGTTAATGAAACAATAAAGATTCGCAAGATAATCAGAATTAAATTTAGGTAATGAAGACAAAGAGTGGGTGGGCAAAAAAGTTGCAGGTTGCTTTAGAGTTATGGGGGCAAAAATTTCAGCGGCCAAGAAAATGAGCCAGAAAAGAGCCCTAATCAGTATTTGTTTACTTTATTTAAGCTATATTATTATTTTCAGCGGTTTCTCAGGTGCCCAGATGGTGGCTTTTTCGGAACAGGAACAAAAAGAAAAAATAATCGAGGTCTTGGCCTCTTTTCTTCCGGCAGCCATAGAAGGCTGGAGGCCGCGAGCGCCTGACGAGCTCTACACGCCGGAGACTATTTTTAATTATATTGATGGTGCCGGAGAAGTTTACCGGTCTTATGGCTTTCGCTGGCTTTTAGTGCGCCGGTATGAAAAAGAAGGGCAGGCTTCGATTATCGTCGACTTTTTTATGATGGGCCGGAGCGAGGATGCCTTCGGCGTTTTCACCCATGATTTAGAAGGCGAAAGAGTGGCCATCGGTCAGGACGGACTTTATAAGGGAGGCTGGTTAGCTTTTTGGAAAGACAGATATTATGTCTCTATCTATGCTGACCAGGAAACACCGGAGATTAAAAAGGCTATTTTTATCTTAGGCCAGGCTATTGCCCGCTCGATCCCTCAAGAGGGGAAGCGACCGGCGCTTCTTGATTGGTTGCCTGCTTCCGTCGACCGAAATCGGGTGCATTATTTTCATACCTTGCCCATTCTCAATTATCATTTTTTTGTGATGACCGACAACTGGCTCGAGCTAAATGAGACTACCGAGGTAGCATTATATCGTTGGGCAAAAACAGACGGAGCTAAAACTTGCCTCTTAATTATCTCTTACCCTGAGGCTCCCACAGCTCAAAGGGCTATCCGGCAATTTTTGCGGAATTATTTACCCGAGGCTGATGAAGCCGGTTTAGCTCGGCTCGAGGATGGCTTCTGGACTGGAGCGAAGGTTGAGGGGAGAGTGGTGATAATCGTGTTTGAAGCCAGCTCGCCAGAAGAAATAGAATCGCTTATCGGCCAAGTTATAGAAAAGGTGAGGCGAGAATCGGTCTCCAAAATGGGTTAAAATGATCACAGTAAGCTTAAAATAAGGAGGTTAAGATGGGGCAAGCAGGTTTAACGAGGCGTGATTTCCTCCGGCTGACAATGATGAGCCCCCTGGCCGGCGCTTGGTTGCCGACGCTGTGGCCAAAAGAGGGCCAAACAAACCTAAGTGAGTCTAAAATTGTTCTTATCCGCCATCCTGAGGTTGTGGATGACAAAAAGAAAGTTAATAGCCAGGTTTTTCAGGCCATGCTCGACGAGGCCGTGGCGGCACTTTTCGGGACTAAGGAGCCGCTTGATGCCTGGAAGTTGATAATAAAGCCTACGGACATTGTCGGGATTAAAACCAATGTCTGGTCTTATTTGCCCACAGGCCCGGAAGTGGAGCAAGCTATCAAGCGGCGGCTGCTCGACTGTGGTGTGCCAGAAGAACGAATCGGGATTGATGACCGGGGGGTTTTAAGGAATCCTATTTTTAAACAGGCCACGGCCTTAATTAATGTTCGCCCGGCCCGAACTCATTATTGGTCCGGAATGGGCGGGTGCCTTAAGAATTTAGTTACTTTTGTTCCCGACCCTTCAGTTTATCATCCTGACACCTGCGCTGATTTAGCGCTTCTTTGGAATAACCCGCTAATCAAAGGCAAAGTGAGGTTAAATATTCTTTTAATGCTGACGCCGCTTTTTCATGGTGTCGGACCCCATCACTATAGTGAGCAATATGTTTGGCCTTATCGGGGGATTATCGTTGGTCAGGACCCGGTGGCCGTCGATTCTACAGGTGTTCGCCTTCTTCAGGCTAAAAGGCGGGAGTATTTTGGTGAAGACCGGCCCCTCCAGCCGCCGGCTCATCATATTATTTACGCGGAAACCCGACATCATTTGGGGGTGGCTGACCCAGCGCGGATCAAGTTAATTAAACTGGGCTGGCAGGAGGGAGGGCTTATCTGAAAGGAGGGAAGGCATGCCTATCTACGAATATCGTTGCCAGGATTGCGGTAGGGTCTCTACCTTCCTGACCCTTTCTGTGAGTTCGGCCGTCGAGCCTGTTTGTTCTCGCTGCGGCAGCCGGCGGTTGAAACGCTTGGTTTCCCGGGTGGCCGTTTTTAGGTCGGAGGAAAGCCGCTTAGAGAGCTTAGCCGACCCGTCTAAATTTAGCGATTTAGACGAAAATGACCCTAAGAGTGTGGCTCGTTGGATGAAAAAGATGGGCCGCGAGTTGGGTGAGGACCTGGGCGATGATTTTGAGTCCGAACTCGACCAGGCTGTGGAGGAGGCGGAAAGAGCGAAAGAAAAAGGCGAAGAGGGAGAAGGAGGCGGCCAGGAGAGCGGCGCTTCCTCAGAGGAATTCTAAGCCAAAAGTTTACCCTGCCTTGCTGGTTTGATTTTATTCCTTGATTCTAATTGAAAATCAGGGTCGAGTTTATTTTATAGTTAACTTTTTTAGTTCTCTTCCATTTTATATGGGCTGGTTTGTGGGCTAAGTTCGGGAGGGCAGAAGTGACCATGGAAGGTTTAGCCTTCCCGAATCGGGCTTCGAGGGAACCTCTTGGCGCCGAGGATGTCTGAGCCTGAACCGGACAAACGGAGAGGCCAAAGGGGGGCGAGGGACTTTCGCGCTATGTCTATGAACCGGGAGGCGAGTTCCGCAGGCGCCGAGAAGGTCGAAGAGGGAACGGCGTTAAAAACCTGAGGGGGAGCGAGGCCGTCCCGAACGTCTCCGGGCCTAACCCACACAATATGGAAGAGAATCCCTTTTTTAGTTCTCAGATTTTTATAGAGTTGGAGTTCACTTCCTTTTTAAATAAGCTCGTCTGAAAAATGAGGCCAGGTTGCTTTGAGAAATGCCTATCTTTTTATTTCCAAAGAGAAAAATATGGTTCCTCGTAAGAAAAGACTCGGGCAGTCGCTCAGAGGAGACGCTGCAGCTCGGTTAAAAGTTTTTCTAAGTGAGCCCTGGTGTGGGTGGAGAAAATAGAGGCGCGAAGCACGCCGCCCGCCGGTGCGCCGATATACTTAAGATAAGCCAGAGCAATGCCGCGCTCAAAAAGCTCTTGCTGGATTTTCTTCATTTCTTCGGCCGTCTTCATCGTCCAGGTAACAATGGGCACAGGTGAATCGCCGACCTCAAACCCTAAGCGCCGCATCCCGGCTTTAATAAAAGCTACGTTCTGCCGCAATTTTTCCCGCCATTCTGGATGGGTCGAGACAAGTTCGATGGCCTTGAGGGTAGCGGCCGCGACCGGCGTTGGAGTGGGCGAGGCACCGCTATAGACTCCCACGCTCACCCGCACCCTATCTAAGAATTCCTTTTTGCCGGGAACAAAGCCGCCAAACCCGCCAAAAGCCTTAGAAAGCGTGCCGCCGAAAAAGAGGCCTTCTCCTTGTAACCCAAAATGATCGTACGTTCCCCGGCCATTAGGACCTAAGACACCTACCGCGTGGGCGTCATCAAGGCAGATAAGGCCGGCGTAAGGTTCGATTATCTTGGCATATTCGTCGACTGGTGCGATCAGGCCAAATGTGGGGAAAAGGCCGTCGGAAATGACTAAGGGTCTCTCCTTAGGTTTTAATTCAGCCTGAAGTTTTTTCTCCAGGTCCTCAGGGTCTCGATGGGCAAAGGTAGTGACCGGCTTGCGGACTGAATAGACAGCATCGCGAATGCTGAAGTGAGCTGTTTCATCCATAAAAATTCGCTCATACCGGTCAGCCAGCCCTTGAACCAAGATTAAGTTACTGAGATAGCCCGAGGCTAAATAAACAGCGTCTTCAGTGCCAAAAAAAGAGGCAATTTTTTTCTCGACGTTTAGAAGAACTGGGTTATTACCAAAGCCAGTGCGAGAAGTGGCGATGTGCAGGCCATACTGCTTAAAGGCTTCAATTCCCGCCTTGATTAGCTCTGCGTTTCCTTGAAGTCCAAAATAACCGGTGCCGCCAAAGTAAATACAGCGACGGCCGTTGATGATGACTTCAGCCCCCGGCGCCGATTCCATCACCCAGATATTACCATACTGGTCGAAAGGAGTCGAGGGGAAAACAAAGTCATCCTGAAAGAGATGACTCCAGTTTGTCCCGGCTAAAAACAAGCCCCAGGTTGACTGTCTGAGGAATTCTCTTCGATTAACCATCTTTCCCTCCTGATTAAGAAATCTTGAAGTAAGCTTAAATTAACCAGAATAATAAATCTATTCTTTTCCACCGCCATAAAAATAAAAAAAATTCCCTTTTTCTCAATCTTATATTCTTTTGGGATCTTTTAATATAGGTTGGGAGTTTTGGGTTAAAAAAACGGTTGGTCTTTGGGCTGATTCTTTAGTTAAGTTGGTTCTCTTCTATTTTATATGGGCTGGTTTGGGCGCTAAGTTCGGGAGGGCAGAAGTGACCATGGAAGGTTTAGCCTTCCCGAATCGGCCTTCGAGGGAACCTCTGGGCGCCGAGGATGTCTGAGCCTGAACCGGACAAACGGAGAGGCCAGAGGGAGGCGAGGGACTTCCGGGCTATGTCTATGAACCGGGAGGCGAGTTGCGCAGGCGCCGAGAAGGCTGAAGAGGGAACGGCGTTAAAAACCTGAGGGGGAGCGAGGCCATCCCGAACGTTTCAGAGCTTAACCAATACAAGATGGAAGAGAATCATGAACCTAAATTTTTAGACGCGGCGCAGTTTCTTTAGGAAGTTGGGGTCCACATCGCAACCAAGCCCAGGGAGCTCGGGCAGGGTAATCTTGCCGCCGTCAAGTTTCATCCCGCCGATGATGGGGTCAACGGTATGCGAAGTGAAGCCGTCGAGGTCAGCAAAAACTATGTTCTCAGTAGCCGCCATAACATGGGCGGCCCCGGTCAGCGCCAACCGGGTTTCAATCATGCAGCCTAACATGCAGCGAAGATTAGCCGCCTCAGCAATATGGGCGATGCGCAAGGAATTGCTCAACCCGCCGGCCTTCATCACCTTAATGTTAAAATAATCGCAAGCGCCGGCTTTAATTAACTTGATGGCATCAGCGGGCTGGAAAAGCGCTTCATCGGCCATAATGGGAATCGGACTTTCCTGCCGCACTACCTTTAGTCCGTCAATATCACCGGCCGCCACCGGTTGTTCGCAGAATTCAATCCGGTACTTTTCCAGCCGCCGCAGAGCTTCGATGGCTTGGGGCACAGTCCATCCCTGGTTGGCATCAATGCGGATAGCTGGCCCATCGCCCACCGCCTCGCGAATCGCTTTCAAACGGGCTTCGTCGAGTTCTGGCGATTGTCCAACCTTTACTTTTATCGTCCGAAAACCTCGGCCAACAAAATCTTTGGCTCGGGCGGCCATTACCTGTGGCTCATCTAAGTCAGAGGTAATATCAGTCTCCAGCTCGGTTCGTTCGCCGCCATAAAGGCGGAAGAGCGGCATATTAGCGACCTTGCCCATCAAGTCGTGAAAGGCCATATCATAGGCAGCAACGATACTCGGGTTGGTATGCAGGAATGGCCGCATGGTGTGCAAGTGACTTTCTATGGCTAAGGGGTCTTTGCCTAACAACATTTCCCTAAGGTGTCGAGCCGCAGTAATGTTTGTCTCCTGGGTTTCGCCTGTTATAGGCAGGAAGGGAGAGGCTTCTCCCAACCCGATTAAGCCCGAATCAGTAATAACCCTCACCAACACATCGCTGGCTGCATAAACAGTGCCGATGGCGATTTTAAAAGGCTGGGTCAGGGGAATATCGAAATAATAAATTTCGATGGCTTTGATTTTCATCCGACTCGCCTCCTTTTTAGCTGTCTCGAGCTTTCCCGCCTGCTGGCCCGGGGAGTCGTCGCTCTTGAGAGCGGAAAACAAAGACTTGGAGGTTAAACCCAAGACAGCGGCACTTAAACCTAAGGACTTAAGAAATTCCTTCCGAGAAAACTTCACTCTGGCCTCCTTTTTAATCTAATGATAAGAAAAATCATTTTCTGGCTAAATTCATCACTTTCTTAGCTGAAAGCCTCTCGCCTCTAATCTCGTGGTCCGAAAATCTTAGTTCCTATTCTAACGATATTCGCTCCTTCCTCAACGGCGACGCGGTAGGAGTTGGTCATCCCCATCGATAGGTAGCGCATGGCTCCGCGAGGAAGCTCTATATTTTTCAGCTCCTCAAAAAGCCTTCTGGTTTCTCGAAAATAAGGTCTGGCTTCCTCAGGAGCGCCGGCCAGCGGCCCCATGGTCATTAAACCCTGCAGTTCTAAATGGGGAAGTTGGGCTATCTTCAGAGCCAGGGCGACGACATTTTCGGGCCAGACGCCGAATTTTTGGGGCTCCCGGCCTGAGTTCACCTCGATTAAAACTGGCATGACCTTAGATAGCGCCGCCGCCCGCTTTTCTATTTCCTGAGCTAACTCCCAAGAATCAACTGTTTCGACCATATCAAATATTTCTACTGCCTTCTTCACCTTGTTTTTCTGGAGATGGCCGATGAAGTGCCAACGAACGCGGCGGCCGATAACCGCCTGGGCAGCGAGGGCTTCTTGAACGTAATTTTCCCCAATAATCCTCACTCCCGCTTCGATGGCGGCGATAATTTTTTCTGGTGGTTGACCTTTGGCGGCGGCCTCCAGTTCAACGTTCGGAGGAAGTTCAGCCAAAAGCGCCAGGACGTTCTCTTGCACCGTGGCCACGGCTCTAAAAATTAGATTAAAACAAAGGAAAATTCAAGTTAAAATAAAGTCCGCAACGCAGACAAGGGACTGAGATTTTGCGACTTAGAGCCGTGCTTGGCGCTCCCGCTTCGCTAACCAAGGCTTGCGGAACTCGCCCCCCTGTTCATAGACATAGCCCGAAAGTCCCTTGCCCACCTTTGGCCTCTTCGTTTATCCTTTTTAGGCGCCGGCATCCTCGGCGCCAAGAGGTTCCCTCGAAGCCCGATTCGGCAAGGCTAAAGCTTCCATGGTCATTTCTGCCCCCTCGAACTTAGACCTCAAACCAGCTCCTATAAAATGGAAGAGTACCATTTAATTTAAAATACGTTTATGGCCCGGTTAAAACTTCATATTTCCTTGCCTTTGAAGGAAAGACAGCCGCTCCGAGTCTCATGAATTACTACAATTTTGGCGAAAGAGACCTGAAATCGTTGCTTTCTCCAAAGGCGACCGGGCTTAATTTATCAAGTCAAGGATGATAAAATGAAAAAGAATTGATTTCCTTAGAGAGGAAGACGAGTTAGATTTAAGCCAATGAGTTAAGAGACGGAAAAACATAAAGGGAGGGAAGTAATGGAAGTTTTGGTTGTGGGACCAGGAACTATGGGAGCAGGAATAGCCCAGGCCTTGGCTCAAAATGGTTTTTCTGTGGGGCTTGTCGGGAGAAGCGAGGCTTCGCTTCAAAAGGGCTTGGGTTTAATTGACCAAAGCCTGCAAGAAGGAGTGGCGAAAGGGGTCTTCAGCTCGGCGGAGGCGGCGCAAATAAAAAGCCGGGTGAAGGGGATAGTTCGCGGAGAAAATTTGAGCCAGGACGACGAAATCAAATTGGTAATTGAAACTATCAGCGAAGTTTTTGAGGCGAAAAAAAATCTGTTGGCTGAACTCGACTCCTTTTTTCCCCCTTCGGTGGCTTTGGCGACTAACACTTCTTCTCTTAATGCTGAGGCCTTAACGTCTGGTCTGACTAATCCTGAAAGAATTGTCTGGACGCATTTTTTCTATCCGGCCCAAAAAAACAGGACAGTCGAGTATAGTTCCCTTCCTGCCACTTCCTCTCAAGCCAAGGAAACAACCTTAGAAATTTTGCAGCGGGCTCGCCGTCAGGTGATTCCGCTTAAAGTTTATCGCCAAGGCGGCGCGGCGAACATAATTTTTGTGGGCCTGGTTCTGGAAGCGCTGAGATTAGTGGAGGAAGGCTATCCAGCTAATTTGATTGACGAGGCCAGCCGTTTAGCCTTTTCCACCTCCTTTGGCTTGCTTTCCTTGCTCCAGTTCATCGGCCCAGAAACAACCTTGGCTACCGCCCTTTCTTTTTCCCAGGGGCCGGCTATCTCCGAGGCTTTGGTTGCGGCCTATAATAATTTTTTTACTGTTCCCGCCGGGTTGCGAGACTTAATCGGCCGCGAAGGGGCCCAGGCGCTGGCGAGTTTCTTGAAAAAAGAAGGGGTGGCGCCGCCTTCTCCTTATCCCTTAGTGCTTGAGTTGGCTCGACAACGCTTTCAGGCAGTTGCTTTTATGACCGCTTCTGAGGTTGTTCAGGCTGGCCTTCTTGACCCGCCTGTCTGTGACCGGCTTTGTCAATTAGCTTTTGGCTGGCCTGAAGGACCGTTTACCATGATGAACCGACTGGGATTAGAGGCCTCGCTTCAAATGGTTACAGAAAGGATGGAGCTTTCCCACCGTCAGGAAATTAATTTTCCCGTTCCTCGCAATTTAATCGAACGAGGGCAAAAGAACGAGCCCTGGCCTTTGGCCTAATCGCCAAGATGGAAAGACCTGAGCTTCATATCCGGGAGAAGATAGAAGAAATTGAAAGGCAAACGCTTCATCCTCGCGCCTGCCTTAGTTCCGCCAGCCGGGGACGTCTGCGGCCTGAAGCGCCACACCCTCTCCGCACAGCCTTTCAACGAGACCGCGACCGCATCATTCATTGCAAATCTTTTCGCCGTTTGAAACACAAGACTCAAGTTTTTTTAGCCCCTTTTGGCGACCACTACCGGACCCGTCTTACCCATACGCTCGAGGTTTCTCAGATAGCCCGGACTATCGCCCGAGCTCTGAGACTCAACGAAGATTTGACCGAAGCCATTGCTTTGGGGCACGACCTTGGTCATACCCCCTTTGGCCACGCGGGCGAGGAAACCTTAGCCGCGCTGGTGGAGGGCGGTTTTAGTCATTATGAACAAAGTCTGCGCGTTGTAGATAAACTGGAATACGAAGGAAAAGGCTTAAACCTGACTTTCGAAGTTAGGGACGGTATTCTTAAGCATTCCAAGGGAAGAGGGGAAATTCTCTCCCGGCGAAAGGGCGACATGCCGCTAACTCTTGAAGGCCAGATAGTGCGGATAAGCGACGTCATTGCTTATGTTAACCATGATATTGATGACGCCCTCCGGGCTGGAGTTCTTAGGGAAAAGGATATTCCGGCTGAGCTGGTTAAACTCCTCGGTCGCTGGCCGGCGACGAGAATAGACCGGATGGTCATGGATGTGGTGCGTGAATCCTTAGCTTCCGACCTGGAAAGAATTGCCATGAGTTCAGAAATGATGGCGGCCGTGATTAAGCTGCGGGATTTCCTTTATGACCGGGTTTATACCAGCCCCTACGTCCGGGGCGAAATCGAGAAAGCGAAGAGAATTTTAGTTGAACTCTTTGCGATGATTTTAAAACATCCAGACCCTTACGTTAAGCCCTACCCAAGAGAAGATTCACTGGAGCGGCGGGTGGCTGATTTTGTAGCCGGAATGACTGACCATTACGCTCTCAGTCTTTATCGAGGCACGTTACCCAAGGAACCACCAATTTTGCTCTAAGTGGCAATCGCCGCATTGCTTGGTTATCCGCGGCCGAACCTTTTTTGTCTCGTTCTCTAATCTTCTTGATTATTCTTGGCCTTTGGTCCTTTTTCTTCCTGGTCCTTTTTTTCTTGCGGTTTGCTGGCCCGAGAATGGCCTGGTTCTAAGTGGATGGTCGATTCTAAAGCCAGTTTTTCCTTAAGATTTTTTTCTACTTGGGAGGCGATGGCATGAGCCTCATCTAAGTTCATTTCAGCCGGAAGACGAACATGAACCGTGAGCTCCCGGTGCTCGCCGTATTCATGGAGGTGCAAATGATGCACCGCCCTTAACCGATCATCCGCTTCCAAAATGGTTTCTTTTATTCTGGCTTCAAGGCTTGAAGAAGGGGATTCGCCTAAAAGGTAGCTAATAGAACGGCGAAAGATGGTGGCCGTAGCCAAAAGAATCAGGCCGCTTACTCCCAAGCCCAGAACTCCATCCATCCACCAAAATTTATTCCCAAAAGTCGCGGCCACAACAATCAAGGCCGAAGCTATGGAATCACTCCGATGATGCCAGGCATCAGCCACTAAGGAAGCTGAATTTATCTTTTTCCCCAGCCAGAAGGAGAAAAAAGCCAAGCCCTCCTTCAGGATAGCGGACAGAAAAAAGATTAAAATAGCCAGACGAGAAAAAGATGTGGCCTGGTGATGGATAAGTCGCTGAAGAGAATCTCTAAAAAAATTGACCCCGACGACAGCCAGAAGCGTGCCAATAATGATAGAGCCAATAGCTTCCGCTCGACCATGGCCAAAATGGTGGCGGTCGTCGGCTGGCCGGGCGGAAAACCAAAATCCCAGGATGACCAGGATAGAGGTAAAGGAGTCAGAAAGGGTATGCCAGGCATCGGCTACCATGGCCACGGAACTGATGCTGCGTCCTACCAGCAATTTTGCCCCAAAGAGCGCTGTGTTGATGACCACAGATAGCCAGCCTTCAAGATAACCGGCGAATTTTCGCGACCGCGTGAGATTCATGCTCTTTTTTGCCTTGTTTAATTAGTGCTTAGGTCAAGAGTTATTTCTCGCTCTTAAAAAAGGTAACCAGAAAAGGGGTTTTCCGAAGGATAAAGCATCGAGGCGGGCTGGTTAAAGCTAATGTCGTCAATTCCCAAGACTTTTAAGGCGGCAAAAAGCCCTCGACCGACATTCTTGAAGGCGACAGCGGTGTGGTGGGGAAATTGTTTTTCAAGCAGGACGTAGCGGTAGAAACGTCCCATTTCTTTGACGGCAAAAACTCCCACTCCGCCAAAGGTTTTAGGGTCGATATCGAGGACTTCACCCTCAGCTACATAGGCTTGAAGCCAGGTTTCAGGGGTTGCCTGGAGGCGAAAGAGGGTAATGGGGCCAGGTTTTATCCGTCCTTCCAAGGTGCCTCGAGTGACATCGGGTTTTTGCCCTCCCTCCAGCAGTCGATTCATGATCAATTGATACCGCAGTTCTCCTCCTACCAGGCAGCAGTTAGGGGTATTACCACAATGAAACCCCATAAAAAGGTCGGTGGTTTTGTAAGCGCCGATTTTTTCTTTTTCTGCCTCCCAGAGGTCTCGGGGAACAGTGTTATTGATATCCAGGAGAGTCACTGGCAGTTGAGAGGCACAAGCGGCCATGTATTCACTGAGAGCTCCATAAATATCTACTTCGCAGGCCACGGGAATTCCTTCCGTCGCTAATCTGGAGTTGACATAACAAGGTACAAACCCAAAATAAGGTTCAAAGGCCGGCCAGCATTTATTAGCTAAGACGACATAACTGGCCGTCCCTCGATTCTGGTCAATAAACCGCCGCAGCGCAACTTCGTATTGAGCTAACTTGGGGAGCAGCTGAGGGTCAGGTTTTGTTCCCTTTAATTCTTCTCGCATGGCGGCAACCACCTCTTTAATTTCCGGCGCATCTTTGGATTGAAGGAAAAGGTCGTATAAGTCGAGCTCGGAATTTTCCATGACTTCAATTCCTAAGTCAAAGAGCGGTTGTAAAGGGGCATGGCAGGTAAAAAAGTCCTGAGGTCTTGGCCCAAAAGTGATAATTTTCAGGTTTTTTACGCCTAAAATAACTCGGGCTACCGGAATAAAATCATTGATCATCGCGGCCACTTCTTCCGCCGTTCCTACTGGGTAATCCGGAAGATAAACTTTTACTCGTCTTAAACCGAGGTTATAACAGGCGCTTAAAAGACCACAGTAGGCATCCCCGCGTCCTTGAATCAGGTCTTGTGAAGACTCTTCAGCCGCCGCGGCCACCATTACTGGACCGTTAAAGTTTTGAGCTAACAAAGTCTCTGGCCCTTCCGGGCCAAAGTTGCCCAGGAAGATAACCAGAGCGTTAACTCGAGACCGACTGATTTCCCTTAGGGCGGAGATAACGTCTTTTTCTTTTTCGACGATGGTCGTGATTTCGTGGACTGGGATTTTTCTTCGACGACAGGCTTGGACCAAGTTGACTCGTCTTTTGCGGGCCAGCTCCACCGGAAAACAATCCCGGCTGGTGGCGACAATACCCAGACGGATAGAAGGTAGATTATTCATCAGAACCTCCTCTTTTTCTGGCCGTAATAAGCGTCCTTTCCGTGGCGGCGGCGGTAATGCTTGGTCAGCAATTCTGGGGCCAACGGTGGCTGGTCAGGCTTAAGAAGCAATGTCCCCAAGGCCATCCGGGCGATTTCTTCGACGACCAAGGCGACCTCCACGGCTTTTTGGGCCGACTCTCCCCAAGTAAAGACACCATGACCCGGCACAAGCACGCCAGGGTTAGCCATAATCTCGGTGCCTTTTATCTTTTCCACAATAATTTTTCCCGTGTTTTTCTCGTAATTTTCAGCGATTTCTGACGGCGTAATCTGCCTGGTAATGGGCACTGGTCCAAAAAAATAATCGGCGTGGGTTGTTCCCAAACAGGGGATCTCTCGCCCGGCCTGAGCAAACATGGTGGCATAAGGGCTATGAGTGTGGCAAACTCCTCGAATTTCGGGAAAGGAGCGATAGAGCTCAAGATGGGTAGGGGTGTCCGAGGAAGGTTGTAACTGGCTGTCAATTGTCCGGCCTTCCAGGTCGACCAGGACTATATCTTCTATCCTCAAATCAGCGTAGGCGATACCGCTGGGCTTGATCGCCACCACTGCCTGCTGGGAATCCAGGCCGCTAACGTTTCCCCAGGTCAGAGTAGCTAAGCGATATTCGGCCAGCTGAAGATTCGCTTTCCAAACCTCTTCTCTCAGCTCTTTAAGTTTCACCGGTCCTTCCTTTGTTTTTCGGCCAGAGCCATCAGGTCTTTCATCACGTGAAAAAGGGACCCTCGCCACTGAGTTGTGCCAAAGGCATCATGGAGTTCCCGATAGAGCCGATAAAGCTCATTATAAATGATATGATTTTCTGAGTCTGGTTTAAAGGTGGTTGGCTTATTTCCGCAGATACGGCTCTGACCCGATTCAAAATCTTTGAACCCGCCTTTATCTACGCCCGCAGCCACAGCCCCCGCCAGGGCGGCACCTAAGGCGCAGGTCTGAGCAGAACGAGCCATCTTTATTTCCCGGTTAAAGACATCGGCATAGATTTGGAGAAGCAGCGGGTTTTTCTCGGCAATCCCGCCGCAGGTTATTACTTCCTCCACTTTAACCCCGAATTCTTCGAACCGGTTAATGATGGTCAGCGCGCCAAAGGCGGTCGCCTCGATTAAAGCCCGGTAGATTTCTTCGGGTTTCGTTTGTAAAGTTTGGCCAATAAGAAGGCCGGTCAGACGCTGGTCGACCAGAATTGTCCGGTTTCCGTTGTTCCAATCAAGAGCTAAAAGACCCGATTGCCCTGGCTTGAGCTTACTGGCAGCCTCGGTCAAAGCTTCGTGGGAACCGAGGCGTTCACCCTTGGGCTGGATGTGGCTTACAAACCAGTTAAAAATATCGCCGACAGCTGATTGCCCCGCCTCAAGACCGTAGTAATGGGGTAAGACCGAGCCCTCCACAATACCGCAAAGACCGGGAATGTCAGCCAACGGGAAATCAAGCGGCCAGACAGTAATATCGCAGGTGGAGGTGCCGATTATTTTAATTAATTTCCCTGGAGCCACGCCAGAACCCACAGCGCCCAAATGAGCGTCAAAAGCCCCTACGGCCACAGGAATGCCCAAGGGAAGGCCGAGCTTTTTAGCCCATTCCGGGCTGAGCTCGCCGGCAGCAATATCGGAGGTAAAGGTAGTATCATATAGCCTGTCCCTTAAATCACCGAGCTCAGGATGAAGCCGACTCAGGAAATCCTTAGCTGGCAGGCCGCCCCATTGAGCGTTAAACATAGCTTTGTGGCCAGCGGCACAGCGACTTCTTTTAATCAAGCAAGGGTTTGTTCCAGTCAAAACCGCCGGAATAAAATCGCAGCATTCCACCCAGGTGCGAGCAGCTTTAAAAACTTCCGGGTCAACGCGTAGACAATGCAAAATTTTGCTAAAGAACCATTCGGACGAATAACGGCCGCCAATCTTGGCTAAATATTCAGGGTGTTCTTTGGCCGCTAAGCTCGTTATTTCCTCAGCCTCAGCGGTGGAAGTATGGTCTTTCCATAACCAGGCTTGAGCGTTAGGGTTATTCTTGAATTTCTCATCAAAGGCCAGCGGGACACCTTTTTCGTCCACGGGCAAAGGAGTAGAACCAGTGGTATCAATACCAATTCCCACTATCTGACGGATATCCATTTGCGGCCTTTTTTCCTTGGCTTCGCCGAGAAGCTCGTGGATGACTGCCTCCAGGCTTTTTAAGTAATCAGCCGGGTTCTGGCGAGCTAAGTTCGGGTCCAGAGGGTCGAGGATGATTCCCTGTTCGCCTGATTCATACTCCTTAACCGCCGTAGCCACTTCCTCACCGTCACCCAGGCTTATTAACAAGGCGCGGACTGAGTTAGTCCCGAAATCAAGGCCGAGACTGTATCTTTCGCCTCTCAAGTTTTTCTCTCCTTACGCTTAAAATTACTAAAGAGAGAAGATTATATTTATCCTAAAAGGCTCTTAAGAGCAAGAGCCAAATATATTAAATATTTGAAATAAACCTTTTTTTCCGCTATGTTTAATTTCTATGTTTTCGCCAGTAGTTGAAGTCTCTCATATTTCCAAGGAATTCGGTCTGATTAAAGCAGTTGACGATGTCTCCTTCTCCATTATGCCTGGAGAAATTGTCGGCCTTCTTGGCCCCAACGGCGCGGGCAAAACCACGATTCTTCATCTGCTTCTCGGGCTGACAGCGCCGACGACGGGGATTATCAAAATTTTTGGGTTAGACCTCAAGCAGCATCGGTCGCGCATCTTGGCTCGAGTGAATTTTTCTTCCACCTATGTGGCTTTGCCCTATTCGTTGACCGTGCGCGAAAGTCTCCAAGTATTTGCCTGGCTTTATGGGGTTAAGGATAGGCATAAAAAAATAAACGAGGTCCTGGCTCTTTTTGAGGTGGAAGACCTGGCCTCCCGGCCAGTCCGCACGCTTTCTTCGGGGCAGATTACCAGGCTCAACCTGGCCAAAGCTTTAATCAACGACCCCTTGGTGCTTTTTTTAGATGAGCCCACGGCCAGCCTGGACCCGGATATAGCTGATAAAACGCGTTCGCTGCTTAAAAGGATTAAACAGGAAAAGAAGATCTCCATTCTTTACACTTCTCATAACATGCGGGAAATGGAACAGATTTCGGACCGCATCCTTTTTTTACATCAAGGTCGAATCATCGCCACCGGCACACCGGATGAAATAATCACTAAGTTTAAAGGAGAGGATTTAGAAGAGGTCTTTTTGAAGATAGCTCGAGATAAAACCGGGTAAAAAATGAATCGAATCTGGGCCCTTTTTCTCCGGCACATTTATCTTTATCCCCGCAGTTTCAGCCGGATGATGGAACTTTTTTATTGGCCTTTTATGGACCTGGTGGTTTGGGGTTTTATTAGTCTTTATCTTATGAAATATGGACGAAGCTTACCGAATTTTGTGGCCTTTCTGCTCGGGGCTTTAATCTTGTGGGATATTCTTTTTCGTTCACAACAGGGGATATCGGTATCTTTTCTGGAAGATATCTGGGCGCGCAACCTCCTCAACCTGTTTGTTAGTCCTCTCCAACCTGGCGAATACATCTTAGCTCTGATGCTTTTTAGCTGCGCCAAAGTTATTGTGGCCGGAGCCATCATGTCGCTTCTGGCCTGGCTGCTGTATTCCTTTAATTTTTTTCTCCTCGGTCTTTCCCTCCTTGGCTTTATTTTAGGCCTTGTCGCCATGGGTTGGGCGATTGGCCTCTTTACTCTTTCGCTGATTCTTCGCTTTGGACAACAGGCGGAGGTTTTGGCCTGGGGGTTGGCCTTTCTTTTTCAACCGGTTTCGGCTGTTTTTTATCCGGTCTCGATACTGCCAGGTTGGCTCCAAAAAATAGCCCAACTTGTTCCTTCATCTTATATCTTTGAAGGGATGAGGTCAGTGATTGTCAACGGACAAGTTCCTCTTAAAAATTTGGTTTTCTGCTTCTTAATCGACGGCGTATATCTTCTTTTAGCCTTTCTTTACTACCATCATGTTTTCAAAGTAGTGAAAGAAAAGGGGCTTTTAGCCAAAATTGGCGAATAACAAATTGGTTTTAAGACCTAATTAATTTTATAAATTTAGTTGTTTGGCGAAGGGTCAGCCCTAACTTTTTTAAAGATATTTTCTTGTTCCCGGCAGCTCTAAGATAGTCTTCCCAAGGAGAATGAACCGAATTCCATAATCGGTTTTAAAGTTCTTTTTTATTGGTTTATCCGATTTTCCTGTGCGCAAGAAGAAGGTATCTCAATGGACCTATTAGTGAATTTATCTGGTCGAGTTTATTGTCCATGAGGTTAATTAGATGATGCTAATTAGATGAAGATAAATAAGATACGAGAATGACCCAAGAGAGTTTCAAAACTCCCCATCGCAAGGCGCCCTCTGAGCCTTCTGGTACCTTTAATTCTCTATGCTACCTACATAAGTACCAAAAGAACCATCTTATTTTATCGGGGCTAAATGGGAATAAAAGCAGGCCATGGCGGAAACAACCACGGAAGGTTTTAGCCTTCCCGCCGCGCTCTTGGCGGGAACCTCCGAACGCTAAGGATTTTTTGGCCTGAACTGGATTTAATTATTTTTAGCGCGGTCAATCTTAGGGATTGAGCGAGACCAGGTCAAAGATTATAATGGGAAATTCATGGAGGATGAGCTTAAGAGGAGGCGCTATGGAGAAGATTCAGACGTTGGCAAAGATTGCTACTCGCCTTAGAATTCATAGCCTTAGAATGACCACCAAGGCTGGGAGCGGTCACCCCACGACCTGTTTATCGATGGCGGAAATAATGGCCTGTCTCTTTTTCCACGAAATGAGGTTTAATCCCCGCAACCCTTTTGATTGGGCTAATGATGAGTTAGTCCTGTCTAAAGGGCACGCCGCCCCAATCCTTTGGGCGGCTTATGCCGAAGCCGGAGCAATTCCCTTAGAGAAGCTGGAGACACTGCGCCTGGTTACTTCTGAATTGGAAGGTCATCCCACACCACGCATGCCTTGGGTAAAAGCGGCCACGGGCTCCTTGGGACAGGGACTGTCTGTGGGCGTTGGCCTGGCCTGGGCAATGGAGTTAGGCCGCTCACCCGGATATGTTTACGTCATTATGGGAGACGGAGAGTGTGCGGAAGGGGCGGTCTGGGAAGCGGCTAATGCCGCTCGCCTGGCTCGGTTGAAGAATCTGATGGCCATAGTGGATGTCAACCGCTTAGGGCAATCGGACCCGACGATGCATGGCCATGATTTGAAGGCCTACGAGAAGAAATTTAGGGCCTTCGGCTGGCAAGTTTGGACAGTAGACGGACACGATATTGGTGCTCTGTTGAAAGCCCTCAAAGCCGCGCGAAGCTGTGGCGGCCCGGCCGTTATCTTAGCTCGAACCATCAAGGGCAAGGGAGTTTCTTTTCTCGAAGATAAAAACGGTTGGCACGGCAAGCCGCTCAAGCCCGAGGAGTTGGAGAAAGCTCTGGCTGAGTTAGGGCCGATGCCGCAAGTTAAGGCCGCTAAGTTGGTTAGACAGCGGAAGCCGCTGGCGCCTCCCCCTCTGAAACGCAGCTTTCGGTTCAAGCGCTCTAATTATCAAGAGAAAACAGCTACCCGTTTCGCCTACGGCCAGGCCTTGGTTTCCTTGGGTCGGGTTCATGAGGGAGTTATCGCCTTGGATGGCGACGTCAAGAATTCTACTTATGCCGAAAAATTCTTTGCCCATTTTCCGGAAAGGTCCTTCCAATCCTTTATTGCTGAACAGAATATGGTCGGGATGGCTATGGGGTTAGCAGCTAAAGGCTTTCTGCCTTTCGTGGCCACTTTTGCGGCTTTTTTGACTCGAGCCCATGACCAGGTGCGCATGGCCGGTTATTCTTTTTCTAATATTAAATTCTGCGGCTCCCATGTGGGAGTCAGTATCGGCGAGGATGGGCCTTCTCAGATGGGACTGGAAGACTTGGCCATGTTCCGGCCTATTCCGGGTTGTGTTGTTCTTTATCCTTGCGATGCGGTCTCTACTGAGGCTTGTGTCGAAGCCATGGCCAAATATAAGGGCTTGGCTTATCTGCGGACAACTCGACCCGCTACGCCGGTGCTTTATTCGCCTCAAGAAAAGTTTCCTCTTGGTGGCTCTAAGGTCTTACGGCGAAGTGATAACGACGTGGCGACAGTTATTGCGGCCGGTATTACGGTTTTTGAAGCATTAAAAGCCTATGAGGAGTTAAAAAAGGAGGGCCTGAATATAAGGGTAGTTGATGCCTACTCAATTAAACCCCTGGATGAAGCGGGTTTGCGGTCTCACGTGAGCGAGACCAAGGGAAATGCCGTTATCGTCGAGGACCATTTTGCCTGGGGAGGTTTGGGGGAGGCTGTAGCCATGGCCCTATCTGGACAGGCCAAGTTAGTTCATTTAGCAGTCAAGGATATCCCGCGCTCTGGTAAACCCCAGGAACTTCTTGACCTTTATGGCCTAAGCTCTCGTCATATTGTGGAGGCGGTAAAAAAGCTGGTTAAAGATGAAGTCCGCTATTGTATTTAAATATTTTTTTTTATAAATTCCTGTCGCCTCGGTAAACTAATTGGTTTTATATGTTTAATATATAGGGATAAAGATTCAACTACTTAGTCTTCCTTTAAAAGGTATCGCCCTTCGAGCGAGGGAAAGAACTTTGTCTGCCCGCTGAGCTATCCATTGAATTTTTTCGCGGGCAAAGGAGGTTTAAAATAAAGAAGGCATCCTGACGAGATGAAAGTTCGCTGAGAGCGGAGCTCCAGGTTTTTTGGGAAAAAGCAGCGAATCGCTTCAGCTTTCTAATAGGTGGTTTCAGTTGCGAGGCCGAAGGAAGAGAATATTTTCGCTACGTTCGCTAATTTATTTCTTGTTGCTGCTTATACCGGCTTTTTACACCGCCCGTTCGTTTCGGTTTCCTTCCGTTAAGGAAAATTCATTTGCTAATCAATCAGGATTAGTGAGCTATGTTTATGATGGAGACACCTTTAGAATCAAACTTAGGAGAGGCGAGAAAAGAGTTCGGCTTCTGGGAGTAGATACGGCCGAGGTCGGTGACCCGCATGAGGAAGTTGACCTCTGGGCCAGGTTAGCACGTCGCTTTAGTTATTTTCATCTTTTCCAAAAAACAGTCTCGCTCAGCTTTGAAGCCGAAAGAGAGGATCGTTACGGACGACTCTTAGCTTATGTTTGGCTTGATAATAAAATCTTATTCAACGAGCTTATAATCCGGGAGGGTTTGGCTGATTATTACTCATCTTCTTCGCTTCGACCGGAAATGCAGGCTCGACTTGAGAAAGCTGAGGCCCAAGCCAGAGGCGAGAGGAAAGGAAAGTGGCAGGAGAGGTGGCCGACACCGCTTCCAGATAAGATAATTCGCCACCATCGGGGCGAAATTCAGGCGGTTCATTTTATCTGTGGCTCGCTCCGAACCGAAAGAAATTATACTCTCCTTCTTTCTCGTTCAGGAGATTTTCAAGTTTTTATCCCAAAGGACCGTCGGCCCCTCTTTTCTGTTTTAGAAAAAGTAAAACCTGGAGATGAATTGATTGTCTTTGGCTTAATTGAAGAATACCGGGGAAAGCCGCAAGTCATGCTGTTTTATCCTCGCCAAATCAAATTGAGCCCCAATTTGAGCGAAGCAAAGTGAATGAAAACAAGATGTTCTCTGGCCTCTCCTTTTAGGCGCTGGTGACCAGTCCGGAATGAGCTGGTCAGGCTTTAGGTTTTTAGGTTGACAGTTCTGAAGGAGCCATCCATAATTAGCTCACTTGACAAAATGATTTTACTCCAGGAGGCTTGTCGTGGGCATTAAAAGAGGTCAAGGGCTTATTCTAAGTTTCCTTTTTTCGTGGCTGGCCATTATCGGTCTTATTTTTTCGGCTCCAGCCAGCTCCAAGGATTGGGCTAACTGGGAGGAAGAGCTTAGCTGTACCAGCATCATGGCTGGCCGGTTAGCCACGGTGGATGGCTCAGTCATTACCGCCCATTCTTGCGACGGTAATTATCGTAATTGGCTTAATCTTGTTCCCCGGAAAAAGAATCCGGCGGGCGCTACGACCAAGATATATTCGGGCTTGATGCATACCGAAACTCCCTGGGATACGAGGAATGTTTCCTTGCGCGGGGAAATTCCTGAGGTGGAGGAAACCTTGGCTTATTTGAACACAGCTTATCCTTGTCTGAATGAATATCAGTTAGCCATAGGTGAAACAACGATTGGCGGCCGGCGTCAGCTTTATAACCCCGAGGGCTTGTTCGTTATCGAGGAACTGGAAAGAATCATGTTGCAGCGTTGCCGGACGGCCCGCGAGGCAATCAAGCTGGCTGGCGAGTTAGTCAAGACCTATGGTTATGGCGATAACGGCGAGTGCTTGACCATTGCTGACCCCAAGGAGGTCTGGCATTTCGAGATTTTTGGTGCCGGCCTGGATAAAAAGGGGGCAGTCTGGGCGGCCGTGCGCATTCCTGATGACCATATTGGCGTTTCGGCCAATATTCCCCGCATCGGCGAAATTAATCTCAACGACCCCAATAATTTTATGGCCTCGGATAACGTTATCTCCTTGGCGGCGGAAAAAGGTTGGTGGGACCCGGCGAGCGGCAAGCCCTTCCGTTTCTGGGAAGCCTACAGCGGCCGCAAGCCCTTTGGTATCAGAGAATATTTTATCTTTAAAACTCTGGCTCCGTCGCTCAAGATTTCCCTGGAAGATGAAGCCTTGCCTTTTTCCATCAAGCCAGAAAAGAAGGTTTCAGTTCGCGATATTTTGAAACTTTACCGCGAAACTTATGCCGGGACGGAATTTGATATGACCAAGAACTTGATGGTGAAAGACCCGCGCTCCGGCGAGATGGTCAAAAGCCCGGTGGCCAATCCCTGGATGTCTCGGGACCTGATGGCCCTTCTCAACACGCTCCAACCCGGGGTTATTGAATACCAGAGACCGATTGCCATTGCCGCTTGTGCTTACGCCCACGTTATTCAGTGTCGGGGGTGGTTGCCAGACCCAGTGGGTGCGGTTTGCTGGTTTGCCTTCGATAACCCAGGTCAAAGCGCCCGCATTCCTATTTTCGCTGGCGTTAGCGAGCTGCCCGCAAGTTTTGAAATTTGCTCTCAGCACGAATTCCGGCCCGATTCAGCCGCCTGGGCCTTCCGGCGGGCCAATCGTTTAGCCACGGTGCGCTGGGGCGAGGCCAGCCAGTTCATCGAGACGGCGATTAAAGAGTTTGAGGAGCGAGCCTTCGAAGAGCTGCCTGACATTGAAAAAAGAGTGCAGCAGTTCTACAAGAGCCTGCCGGTCGAGGAAGCCGCCGCTAAGTCTAAGGCTTATCTTACTAAATACACCAACGATTTTGCCCGGGCGGCAATCCAGAAATACTGGGAGTTAGGCAATAAGTTCTGGGCTATGTTTGCTCGCGGCTTTTAAACCGCCATGCTTTTTCTCATTAATAGTTTATCTGATTAAAATGAATGAGGAGTTTTTTAACGAGAAAAATGGCTAAAAAATTATATTTTTCCTATCGGAACAATATAAAAAATAATTAATCAGTGGGAGTGGGCCGATGGAAAAAGGAGCTGAACGCGGTTGGAGTCAGTTTTTAGCTCAGGTGGAGGCAGTTGTAGGTAAAAATAATGTTTTAATCGACCAGGAAAGAATTGTTGATTATAGTCATGACGAATCAACTCAAACTGAATGGCCGCGGCTTCCCGATGTAGTAGTAACACCCACTTCTACTCAGGCCGTGGCGGCGCTGCTAAGGTTAGCCAGTGATGCGGGAATCCCGGTTACGGCCCGCGGCGGTGGCACGGGACTTTCTGGCGGCTGTATTCCCCTGAGGGGAGGAATTGTCCTCTCCTTAGAAAAGATGAACCGCGTCTTGGAGGTGGATAAAGTCAACCAGATGGCTTGGGTTGAGGCGGGCGTAACCTTGGCCGATTTTATTTCCGCTGCCCAGGAAGCCGGCCTGGCTTTTCCGCCTCATCCCGGAGACGAGAGTGCCCAGATGGGGGGCTTAATCGCTACCAATGCGGGCGGCAGTCGGGCAGTGAAATACGGCGGGATTCGTAACTATGTCCGCGGCCTGGAGGTGGTTCTGGCTTCAGGTGAAATCCTCCATCTCGGCGGCAAGATTGTGAAGAGCAGCAGTGGTTATAACTTGATGCATCTTTTCATCGGCTCTGAAGGAACCTTAGGAATTATTACCCGAGCGATAATTCAGCTCCTCCCAGCTCCCCGGTTTAGCCGGTCGCTGGTCGTTCCCTATGATGACTTAAGAAAAGCTATTGACACCGTTCCTGCCCTTATTCAGGAGAAAATTCTCCCCTTGGCGATTGAATTCGTCGAAAAGGATGTTATTTCCATAACAGAAGAGTTTCTTAAAAAAACCTGGCCTTCGCGGGTTGGTGAGACTGACCTCCTGGTCATCCTGGAAGCGGCCACCGAAGAAGAACTGGACAGGCTTTCGCTGTCAGTGGCCGAGCTTTGTTTAGCCTATGGCGCCATCGATGTCTTGGTAGCTGATACTGAATCCAAACAACAGCAAATCTTAGAGATTAGAAGCAAGATATATGAGGCCATAAAGCCAGTGACGGTCGAGATTTTAGACATTGCTTTACCTCGCTCGGAGATTGCTGGCCATGTGCGCCGGGTGAAAGAAGTGGAGCGAGAAACTTCTCTCTGGTTACCCACTTTTGGTCATGCTGGAGACGGGAATGTCCATACCCACATTACTCGCGTTAGCCGTCAGGAAGGTAAGCTAATTCCCTTGGCCGAAGCAGAGTGGAGGAAAAAGGCTCAGGAAGTAAAGGAGAGTCTCTATGAAGATGGCCTAAGGCGAGGCGGGGTTATTTCCGGCGAACATGGTATCGGCGTGATTAAGAAAGCAGAGCTGCTCAGGTTTACCGAAAAGGCCCAGTTGGAATTGATGAAACAGGTCAAGAAGATTTTTGACCCCAAGGGAATTCTTAATCCCGGGAAAATAGTGGATTAGAAGATGCGAGTTCTGGTAATCGGCGGCACAAAGTTCTTGGGCTATCATTTAGTTCGGGAGCTTCTTAGCCAGGGACATGAAGTCACGTTGTTTAACCGGGGTCAAACACCCGACGATTTTGGCTCGGTAGTTGAGCGCATCCACGGCGACCGAAACGAGCCCCATGAGTTTCGAACCAGGCTAAAGGGGTTAGAGTTTGAGGTGGTCGTCGATATGATTGCTTATCGCGGGGAAGACAGCCGGCAAGCGGTTAATATCTTTTCGGGTCGGGTGGGTCACTTTATTCATATCAGCACCGCGGCGGTCTATATCGTTACCCGCGATTTTCCCTGCCCTCTGCGCGAGAGTGATTTTGACCGGGCCATCCTCCCTCAGCCAGTATCCCACGACGGTTTGTGGTTATACGGAACCAATAAGCGTGACTGCGAACTCGTCTTAAGAGAAGCTTATGAATCGCGGGGCTTTCCGGTGACCATCTTTCGGTTGCCCGTGGTCATAGGCGAAAGAGATTATACCTTACGGGCTTATTCTTATTTCCTCCGGCTGACTGATGGCGGACCACTTCTTTTACCTGACGCCGGGTTGAACGTCTCCACCCATGTTTATCAGGGTGATGTGGTCAAAACGGTCGTCGGCAATCTTATGAACGCCAAGGCTCTTGGCCAGGCTTATAACCTGGCTATGGAAGAAATCCTGAGCTTACGGGCCTTTGTCCAGGAAGCAGCCAGAATAATCGGGAAAAAAGCAGCGTTAATCGATATTCCTTCGCGCTTTCTGGAGGAGCTTCCCTGCGGGACTTCTATTTCTCCGTTTTCGGGGCGTCGGCCTTTGGTTTTGGCGGTGGATAAAGCCCGACAAGACCTTAATTTTCGCGCCACGCCGTTGGCCGTCTGGCTAAAAAAGACCATTGAATGGTTTTTTTCTGAATATAATGGCCCACCGCCAGAAAACTATCGCTGGCGTTCCCTGGAGCTTAATTTAGCTCAGCGATTCGGGGAGACAATGGAAAAACTAAAACAAGAAATTCTTTCGCAGGAGGTCAAAGATGGCTGATTTAAGAACCCAGTATCTCGGGCTCGAGCTCAAAAACCCGATTATCGTTTCCAGTTGCGACCTGACCTCTTCCGTAGAGAACATCGTCAAGGCTGAAGAGGCTGGCGCGGCCGCCGTTGTTCTTAAATCAATTTTTGAAGAGCAGTTCCTTTTAGAGGGCGGCATTGATTCGGCGGAAAAAACTATTTACCCTGAGGCCCGAGATTATCTCCAGAGCCGCGCTCTCTTGGGTTATGCGCCAGCAGAGATGCTCAAAGTGGTCGAAAGAGCAAAAAAAAGAGTCTCAATTCCGATAATCGCCAGCTTTAACTGTCAGACGGCGGGGTTATGGCCAGAATTGGCTCGTCAGTTGGCCTCTGCCGGCGCTGACGCCATCGAATTAAATATTTATACTTTGCCAGTTGATTTGGAGACATCAAGTCAAGTTATAGAAAAAAGGATGGAAGAGATTGTCTTGGCCTCTCGCCAGGCGGTTAACCTTCCGATGGCCGTTAAGCTTCCTTTCCAGGTAACAGCGCTGCCGCACTTAGTTTATCGTCTTCAGCAAGCCGGGGCCAAGGGCGTGGTGCTTTTTAACTGGTTTTTGGAAAGCGAAGTTAACCTCAGCCGCCGCCAAGTTCATTATTTTCGCGGGCACGGCCAGCTGTCTCAGGTTTTACGCTGGGTGGGCTTAATGGCGAAGAGGGTGAAGTGCGACCTGGCAGCTTCCGGAGGGGTGACAACGGCCGAAGCCGCCATAAAATTGATTTTGGTTGGCGCAAAAGCTGTCCAAGTCTGTCGTTTAGTTTACGAGCGCGGTTTCCAGGGGCTTCGCTCCCTCATAGATGGGATTGACCGCTGGCTCACCAGCCAGGGCTATAGTCGCTTGGCCGAGGCTGAAGGCGAGCTTTCCTGGAAAGAATTGAGCCTGAGTTATGCCGACCCCCAGGCTGCCTCGGGTTATTTCCGCGTTCAATATATGAAAGCTTATACTGGCGCCGCGGAAAGAAAGAAAAAGCGAGACAGCGAGGAAGGGTGATAGCCAAAAATTGAAATTCAGAGTGGGGTTTTCTTAATTGCCTAAAATTATGACGGAAATCAAAAAAAAATTGAGAAGCGACCATTCCATCGCTTACTTTTATCTTTTTTGGTTCTTCCGACTTTCTTGTAGGTTAAAATAAGATACCTTGATGAAGCATTTAGCTGAATCGCCTCAGGCGGGTTTATTATCCATGAGGATAATGAGATGAATATAAATAAGATACGAGAACGACCCAAGAGACTTTTTTCTAAAACCCAGCATTTAAAGGCTGTCTACAGCCCTTCTGGCGCCTTTAATTCTCCAGGTTTACCCACACCAAACCCAGAAGAACCTCTTTTTTTTAATTTAACCACGCAGCCGAAAAGATTTATCGGTCCTGAAGAAACATCTCGATTTAAAATTTTAGCTTGCCCCCATAGAGAACAGATTTGGTCTGAGTTAACCAGAAATTTTTAGGGGAGGTTGGAATGAGAATCAGGCTTACTATAGCCGCCTTTTGGGCTCTATTTTTTATCTGTTTTAGCTTAGCTTTAAGCCAGGAATGGAAGCCTTTATTAGAATCAATTTATTCCCTTGGCTCGCCTCCTGGCTATGAAAGACCTTTGCTTGACCATGTGCCATCGTTTCTTCCATCCAGCTGGCCGAAAGAGAGGGATAACTTAGGCAGCCTTTTTATTCCAGCCAAGAACCCCTCAGCGGGTTGCTTGGTGGCGGCGCCCGTGGATGAGTTAGGCTATTTTGTTAGCGGTATAACTCCTGATGGTTATTTACGGCTGGACCGGGCTGTAAACCCGCCTCACCGCCTCTTTGAGAGCTTCCTTTTAGGACATGGCGTAGTTATCTGGACCAAAAAAGGGCCTTTACCCGGAATAGTGGCTCAGCCAGCAGTGCACATCTTGGCCCGGGAAAAAAGGGAGCAGTTGGAGCGCGGGGCTACCCTCGAAGATATTTATATTGATGTGGGCGCTAAGAGTGAAGCCGAAGTCAAAGCCAAAGGAATAGAAAAACTGGACGCGGTAACTCGAGAAAGGAAGCTGACCTTCTTGGGGTCGCGTCGGTTAAGCGGCTATTGCTTAGGCGATAAAATATTTGCGGCTTTGTTGGTGGCTGCGGTTCGCTCTTCGAGCCAATTCAGCTCAAGGTTCAGCGATGATATAACAATAGCCTGGGTAGCTCAGGCGCGAGTTGGGGCCAGGGGAGCTAAAGGAAGCCAGTCTCTTGGGCTGCTTAGCCTGAAGAATCGTCTCCAGCCCAAAAAGGCCATCATCCTCAGCGGCTGGCCTGAGCCAGAAGATAATTCCAAGCCAGGGCCGAGGTTAGGACAAGGTCCGGTTCTTATTTTTGTTGAAGAAAAGCCTCCGGCCTTAGCTGCGTCGATTATCGAGTTGGCCTCGGCTGAGAAAATTCCCCTTCAAGTGCTGGCTAAACAGGAAAGCCCGCTCCTGCGGCCTTTTCAAGTGGAAGGCACTGAAAGCGTAATTTTTGGCCTGCCCCTTCGTGATGTCGCCAGTCCAGCAGAAACAATTTCCTTGGCGGATGCCGACTCCTATCTGAAATTGCTGAGGCTTTGGTTGGAAAGGGGAGGGGAGAAATGAAAGCCCTAAGCCATAAATTATCGAAGCAAAGCAGGATATTCTTTTTTGTTGTGATTTTGTTGGTTTCTGCCTTTTCTCGGCCGCCGCTTGTCCTGGCTCAAGAAAGTCTGGTTTGGAATCTTTTAAAAGAGCTCCTCCTCTTGCCTGGAGTTTCAGATAAAGAGGAAGAAGTAGCGGCCGCTATAATTAAGCGCTTGCCCCCCAGCCTTAAACCTCAGAAGGATAATATGGGGAACATCTGGTTCACGGTGGGCGAAGGCAGGCCCTATCTTCTTTTTGTGGCCCATATGGATGAACTTGGTTTCTATGTCCAGGAAATAACGCCGCAAGGAACCTTGAAATTAAGGAGTACCGGAGGTTTTCTCCTCTGGAATTACGAGGGTGAAGGCATAACAGTCTGGACAAAGAAAGGAAAAGTAGAGGGAATAATTAGACCGCGGCGGGGATATTCGGAGATTGAGTCGCAGGGCTTGGATTTAGAAAGCTTGGAAGTTGATGTGGGGGCTGATAGTGCTCCTGAGGCTCAAGCCTTAGGTATTCAGATGGGTGACCAGGTTACGTTCAGGAAGCGCATTATTGATTTATCGCCTAATTTGTTAGCGGCACGAGCAGTGGATGACCGGGCTGGCTGTGCTTCCTTGCTGGCGGCAGCGCTCGGTGTGGATTGGCAGAAAATAAAAGGCAAAAAAGTTACTTTTGCTTGGAGTGTTCAGGAAGAAGTCGGGCTGAGAGGAGCGGCGAAGTTAGCTGAAGATATGCGGCCGGATTATGTCTTTGCCGTTGATACCTTTGTTTCTACTGATTCGCCCCTTGAGAACCAGCGGTTTGGTCTGGCTCGGGTTGGGGAGGGAGCGGTGATAAGAGCGATTGATTCCTCCACTATTGTGCCTCATCATGAACTCGAAAGGGTAGTCAAGTTGGCTTCCTCCCGAAAAATTCCTTTGCAATGGTCTAATTCTCGGGGCGGCAACGATGGCTCTGTTTTTATCCCGAAGGGAGCGGTCAACATTCCGCTTTCCTGGCCTGGAGCTTATGCCCACTCCTTTATCGAAAAGATTAACCGCCAAGACCTGGAAGCCTTAACCAACCTGATCATGGCCATCGTGGAAACCTGGTAACCAAATGGTTTTCTGAGGAGACAAGGTTTAGAAGCGGCTTTAATTAAAGACAGAAACAATCAGGTTTCGATTCTGGCCGTTAAGGCTTCGACTGATTTTAGTTTCTGAGCGATGGCCGATTGAATTATTCTTAGTGTTATGGGGTCTATTCGGTCAAAAACATTAAATATTTTTATCCCTTCAGGAGCGATTCTTTTGGCTGCCTCATAAGCGGCCGGAGTGACTAATAAAACATCAACTGAACTAACTATCTCTTTCATTTTGGCTTCTTCTTCCATTAGACAGGAAGAAAGATTAATATCTTCTCCCAATTCGCCTCGAAGCAAGTCTTCATAAAGGATGACGGTGTCCCTATCCTTACAAATAAAGCCGATTTTGGTGTTTTTGCTCAGAGATGTCAGCTTATTCCAAGTTTCAGGAGACATTTGAGTGATGAGAACATGAATATCTACAGGCAAGTTGGCGACGATACGGCGGACCTCGTTAAGGTGAAATCCAGTGGTGATAACAGCCAGCAGGCTCATCTCAGGATTGGTAATTTTATTAATCTCTTCCGCCAGCTGGCTGACCAAGATTGGCTTCACTTTAACCTTTAATTGATTTTCCAGGAGCTGGGCAATTTGGTTGGCCTGAGCCACATTACACTCGCTAAAAATAACAAAGGGCTTGGGGCTTTGGCGATTAAGTTCCTTCAGAATTCTATTAATTAACCATTTGATTTCTTTTTCACTTTTTCCTTGGTGCCAGAGTCTTCTCAAAACGTTTCTCAGGGAAATTTCAGGCGGTGGACTAACTTCATGAGAATGGTCTTCCCTTGCTCTTAGAGGCGAAGGTTGGTGAGGCAGGACGGCAAAGGACCCTTTTCCCCGATTGACAGCCAGCAGTCCTTCTTTTTCCAGCTCTTTGTAAGCCTTTCGGACGGTCTCAAAATTAATTTTCAATTCTTTGGCCAAACCGAAGACTCCCGGAAGTCGTTCGTTATGCTTGATAATCCCGGTAGAAATATAATATTTGATTAAATCTCTAAGCTGGAGGTAAAGGGGAATTTTACTTTTTTTGTCCAGGTACCATTTGACCATCCATTTCCTCTTTTCAAAGTAAATTTATATAATTATACAATAGTTTGTTTTATTAGCAAACTATTTCTAAAGAATTAGTTTTGCCGAGTTAAATAAAGGAAACCAAAAATCAAGGACAAAAATATGAGAGGCTGGCTTTTTTGGAGTAAAATTAGGCTGGTCTCAGCCTCAAAGGGTGTCGTCAATATCCCGCGTTTCTTAGTTCCGGGCATTTTCTTATCTTGGCCTAAAAACTCTTTTGTTAGAAGCATTTGGGTCAAAATGAAAGCATCACTGTCGCCTATATAATAAGACATGTCAGCAAGAAATTAGGCTAATTTTTTTGACGTCTCTATTTTTTGCCCAAAGTTCGATATCTTATTGGTTTCAAAAGAAAATGGCTAAAAAAATAAGAAAATAAAGACAATTTACCCAAAAAAGGCAGGAAAAACTTGACAAAGCCCATTTATATTTATATGCTTTTATAGAATTATGAATAAATAAAATAAAAAAGGGAATTTTTGTTTTGTGGTTGTTAAAATTTGCTTAGGTTGTTATCAGAAAAGAGGGGAATGAATAGGCAAACACAATCTTTAATTAACGACACTAACAAGGGGATAATTTGGCAAAAGCAAAAATAATTAAAAAAGGAGGGTTAAAATGAAAAAATGGCTCATAGCTTTTTTCTTGATTATGCCATTCGCCCTAACTTTTGCTCAGATAATGCCCGAGGGAAAGATCGAGGGACGAGTTGTCGATGACCAGGGCAACCCCCTTCCCGGAGTAGTAGTAGAAGCGACAAGCCCAAAGTTGGTGGGGAAAGCCTCTTCTTTGACTGACGCCTCTGGAACTTATCGTCTCATGGCTCTTCCCTCCGGGCTTTATGAGGTTACCTTTTCCCTGCCAGGATTTAAAAAGCTGGTCCGCAAGGATATTCTTCTTGAGCTATCCCAGACTCTTATTCTAAATGTCACTATGCAAATGGCCGCAGTTGAAGAAGAAGTAATTGTGGTGGGCCAAAGGCCGCTTATTGATGTAAAAAGCACAGTTAAAGGTCAGGTTATGACCAGAGAAACAATTATGAGCCTGCCCCGAGGTAGAACCTTTGATTCTCTGATTAACCTTGTACCTGGCGTTCATTACGAAAGCAAAGTCGGCGGCTTTACCACTGATGGCGCTTCGGGAGCCGAAAATATTTGGCATGTTGACGGTACCGACGTTACAAGTATCCATGTCGGCGTCAGAGCTCAAAATGTGGTCTTAGAATTAGTCGACGAAGTAAAGGTTACGGCTTCCGGTTACAATGCTGAATTTGGCGGCTCGATGGGAGGCGTGATCAACGTCATTACCAGGTCAGGTGGCAATTCTTTTCATGGTGATATTATCGCCTATTATGAAAATAATAAGCTATGGATGCGAGGAAAAGCCCGCGATTATTTAAGGCAAAGCCCTTATGATGTTGATGTTTACGAATATGTTAATGATGACGACCTTTATTTTGACGGAGGCAAGAAAAGAGATTCCTACTATCGGACAGAAATAACCTTCAGCCTAGGTGGTTATTTTCTCAAAGATAGATTGTGGTTCTTTTTGGCCCTTGACCCTATCTATGACCAGACTAAAGCTCTCCGGGATTTTAACTCCCGCCAGGGACCATTCAGCGAGTTTATCAACAAAGACTATTATTATAATGGTTCGCTTAAGTTAACGGCGGCGCCGTGGAAGGGACTTCGACTTTCCGCCAGTTTTGTCAATAATTTTTACAGATACCGGGGTGCTCTTCCTACTATAAGCGGTACTTCAACAGCGACCTATGAATGGTCTAAGGAAGGTTATGATTATCCGAACTGGTCGACTGCTTTCATGGCAGATTATTCGAGGAGCAACAATCTTCTCATTAGCTTAAGAGGCGGCTGGCACCAACAGAACATCACTAACCAACAGATAAAACCACCCAGCGCTTCAACCTATTATTTTTATACCTCTAATTACATTTATCAGAATGACGCGTTTTTCCAGCAGCATACGAACTTACTCCATTACGCTTACTGGACGAATTCGCCGATTTATTTGGAGACTAAAAAGCGGCTTTATGAAAAGATTAGTAGCAACCTTGATATAACTTATTATATGAGCTGGATGGGTGAGCACGCCTGGAAGGCAGGTCTTCAATTCATTAGCCTTCATGAAGATGTCCTTGATTATTCTCCTTATCCGAGAGTTTATATTTACTGGGGAAGAACTAATTACAGCTTAGGTTTTCCTGTGGGTGTAGGAGCGCCTAAGGATAGTCCATATTATGGTCCCTATGGATATTATTATATCCGCAGCGGCTGGACTTCTCCTTATGGAGGGGTCTGGAATGCGCGCAGTAATAACTGGGCCTTTTATCTTCAGGATTCCTGGACCATCAAAGACCGAGTTACAGTTAACCTTGGAGTTAGGTCGGAAAGAGAATATATCCCCTCTTTTACTGACGACCCTCACTATGCTCAATACAAGAAACCAATCGATTTTAATTTTGACGAGAAGATAGCGCCGAGAATCGGCGTAATTTACGATGTTTTTGGCGACTCGAGTCTCAAGCTATTCGGAAGTTATGGCGTCTATTATGACGTGATGAAGCTTTATATTGCGGTTCTCAGTTTTGGCGGCTGGAAACATAAAAGGGACTTTTATGCCTTAAAAGACCCTGATTTTACCAAGATTGCCTCCAGCGGCTTGCTTAATGACCGGGCCAGCCAGGAAGCTAACAACACTTATGCTGGAACGCTTGATTACTTGCCGCCTTCTTTTGACCGCGTCGACCCGGATTTAAAGCCAGCCTGCCAGAGCGAACTTTCGTTAGGAGCAGAAAAGAAATTATCGGAAAACATGTCTTTATCGCTCCGCTTAGTTCATAAGCACCTCATTCGGGCGATTGAAGATGTGGGCGCCTTAGAGTGGGTTGTCGACCCGCAGACTGGTTCTAAAACTTTGGAAGAGATCTTTTATATCACTAATCCTGGTTATGGCTACTCCCGTCCTGTTTCTCAGGGGGGGAAGTTCGCCGACGAATATTGGCCTTGTCCTAAACCTAAGAGAGACTATTATGCGCTTAATTTATCCTTAGAGAAAAAGCTCAGCGATAATTGGCAAGCTGGTATCAACTATACCTTAAGCCGCGTTGCCGGAAACTATTCTGGGCTCAGCAGCGCCGATGAAGATGGTCGGAACGCTCCTAATGTTACTCTCTATTATGACGATTGGTTCATTGCTTATGATGTCTATGGCCGAGTGTTGAAAGGACCTATGCCCCATGACCGAACTCACTATATCAAAGCCTATGGTAGTTATGTTTTTCCTTTCGGTCTTACCGTGGGCGTTACTGCCTATGGCCGCAGTGGTCTGCCGTTGTCTACAAGGTTGTACATGAACAATCGGTATATTTATCCCGAAAATAGGGCGGACCTGGGGAGACTACCTTTCACCTTCTGGGCAGATATTTTTCTCGAATATACCTTTAGAATTGCTGAAAAATATGGAGCCTCAGTCAATCTCCAAATAAATAATGTAACTAATACTAAGACCATTCAGAATAAAGTAACTGAGCTAAATCGAACTTCTATTTGGGCTGACGATGAAGAAATTCTTAACGGGATCTTAGCTAAAAATTATCGCTCTTGGGTTCAGGCCCAAGGTGACCCACATCCGGCTTTTGGCTGGTGGTCAAGCCGATTTGGGGCTTGGTCGGCTCGCTTAGGCCTTAAATTATCTTTCTAGGTTGGGCTTGGTCAAATTAGACTCAGCGGAGGGACATTTTTTAAATTATCATGGGAGCTAAAAAAGAAAAGGGTTAAGTTAAATTTTTGGCCGCAAGAGAAAGGTTTTTATGTTAAGGCTAATGGATGCGTATTCCAATGATTCCAGCCACCGAAACCGAACGAAAGCGGCCATCTGTTGGAGCGTAACGACGTCGGGCATGTTCTTTGTATCTTAATGGTCAGCTTCTGTAAAGATACGCGGCCGGATTCCTTAGGAATATGGAATAGATAAATAGATGGCTTAAATAATTAAATAGATATAAAAAAATTATCGGCCTTTATTTGTTTCCAATGGACGTGAGCAAAAACACTCATATCGCTGGGACGCTTCTTTTAAAATAAATAATCTGCCTTCCTTCATCAATTGAATATGGGGCAAAAAAGAAGTTTTTGCAAGATGAGGTAAGGTAGGCGCCAAACTTGAAAAGAGGCTCAAAGTAATTAAATGAAGAGGGAGATGTCGGCTTCCTTGGCCTGTTCCAGGAAATGGGCAACGCCGACACAGGCGGTTACTTCGGGAATCAAAGCTTCACGGGGGATTTCCATAACCTCTAAACTCATCTGGCAGCCATAGAATTTAACGCCCAAATCGAGCGCTGTCTGACGAAGCTCAGTTAGGGTAGGAACACGGTGCGAGCGCATCATCTTCCCGAAAATCCAGCGACCAAGACCAAGGAAGGAATAGCGACTGGGAGAGGCGCGACGAATGTCGCCTCGCTCTAAGAACCCAAGCATTCGACCTAAAAAACTCTTGCCGGTTCTGCGGGCGGCTTTAATCGCTCTTAGCCCCCAAAAGGTAAAAAACATCGAAACCTCCATGCCGGCGGCGGCAGCTCCGGTAGCGATGATAAAAGCGCCAAAAAGGCGCTCTAAATCGCCGCTCATGACAATCATGGCCACCCGCTTCTTGTTTTCTTTCTGTTCTTCAGCCATCTCCGTTAGTCTCCTTTTTAATACGCTAATACTTCTATTTTAATATTCTAATATTTCTATAGGAAAAGTAAATTATTTGTATGGGGTCCATAGCGGCCGAGGCTGTCTGAGCCAAATCAAGACTAACAGAAAGGATAAAAAGAGGGCATAATAACAGGTGACGCCCTATTTATTTACCTATTTTTTGAAACTGAGTAAGGGAGGAGGCTTAAGAACAGGGCAACTGACTTCTGGACAGAATTTATAAGGGGGGCGAGTTCCGGAGGCTCCGAAAAGGGAAAAGAGAGAGAAAGAGAGAAAAAGAGAAACAGAAAGAAAGATTAAAATTTTGAAAATTGGTGACAAATCACCTATTTACCTAATTTTTATAAATCGACGCAAAGGAAAGGGCTATCTCATCAAAAAGGGGGGCGAGTTCTACAGGGTCGGAGAAGGGCGAAGAGGGAACGGCGTCAAGAACCTGAGGGGGAGCGAGGCTATCCAGACATCTCCGCCCCTCACCCATACAAGATGAAAGGGAATCTTTTATTTTTTGGCTCTAATTCATTTCAGGATATAGGAGGGCATTGAGCAGGAACTTAAAGGTACCGTGGGACTGAGCACGATGCTGACTGCGTAGGCCGATAAGAATCATCTTGCCCTTCTTATAGCTTAAGTCCACGACGGCCGCCTTCCTGGCAATTAAATCTTCGCCCAGGAGCCAGCCGCTAAGGAGAACATTTTTCTCAGCATAATTGGCGACGACCTTTCTTTCCCAGTCTGCCGGAGGAATTCGGGTTTCAAAGGCCAAGCTATTAACAAACATGGCGGCGGCTTGTTCGGAGAAGCCGTAGCCCAGGGGCGAGTTGTTGTCGACGTCGATGGCTAAAAGCGACGTGGGACAGAAGAAGCGAGTTCTTTCCACTCTGTCCAGGACATTGCGCACTGGAGCCTCCAGTTCTCTTATGGCTAATTCACAAGCGCGATTGAGAGTGACCAGAATGCCGCCCTGCTCAATAAAAGTTTTGAGTGCCTCACACCCTTCTTTTTCAATCCCCCCTTCATATTCAGGAGGGTAAACGGCGGCCATCATCTGGGGCCTTTCCGGCGAAGGAGTGGTTCTTCCGGACTTAATGATGTCCGCGCTTTCATCGGCGAAAATAATCACGTCGAGGTCGGCTTTGAGATTAACCTTTTTTTCTTTAGTTCCTTTGAAGGCGTCATTATGGAGTGTCTTATATGGAATGCCCAAATCATCTAAGACGTACCGAGTCCAGCCTTCGTCCATGTTGCCGCGCCACGATTGATAGAGACCAATTCGGGGAAATTTTATCTTCGACAAGAGGTCTGAGGCGACCTCTTTTAATCCATAAACTGGCAGATGCCATTTCTCGACCAGCGGCTTGAGGATTTTATTAGTTTCAGGATTATTGGGAAAAATGAAGCTACCAGCAGCCAAGGTGAAATTTCCGGCTGGAATTGGCTGTTTGCTCCGGGTGACCTCTACTTTTTCTTTTAATAAAGCCACGGCCACGGCAAAGGAAGCGTTATGGCGGCTATCAAGAGCTAAAACTGGAGAGGTGCTCGGGTCAGGGAGGCTAATAGAAGGATAGGGAATGGCTTCCAATTTCACCAGTTTCGCCTCAAAGGGTTGGCTGACTTCGTCGCAGCTCACGCCCATCTGTAGCGGCAGAGTCCAGGCGGCATTATCATAGGGAGGGACTGGGGGGCCGCCAGGATACTGCCGGATGTCAGGATATTCTTGTTTTTCGAGGAGCGCCCAGGCGTAAGCTTTATAAGGTTGACTCATGGGAACGACAAAGGAACCGCCCGGATAAAATTTCTCTCCCGCGACAAAATCCTGCTGGGCTTGATAAACTTCAATTCCCCCTAACCGCAGAACTTCCAGCATTCGGAGAGTAGTCAGATAGTCATTTTGTTTAGCTGAAATGACAAAGGCAAAAGGTTCATCCTTAGCCCATTTTTTCTCGATGGCCTCGCGGTTCATGCAATAAAAGTTGTAAAGAAATTCCTCTTTGTGGAGAAAACAGGTTTTGACCAAGCTGAGGGAAAGAGTAAGCTCGTAGTTGATAATGTCGCGCAGCCGCCACCATCCTCCTTTCCAGGGGTCGATGAACTCCATGCTTCTTTCGTAATAATCCTTAGGAATTTCGGTTGGTTCAATGTAAATGGGCGAAGCGACGCGAACCGAGGCCGCCTCGGAGAGAAGGCCCACGACATTATGAAGCCAGGCGGTATCATCGCAAGCTCCAATCCACCATCCAGTGTAGCTCCGGCCATGGACTACCCCTGAAAAACCGTTGGCTTGAAGGTCATAGGCCATACCTGTGCCGCACAGGTTTATGCCCCGCCAGACAAGGGGATGAACGTTGGGCAAAGGCGGGTCCATGTAGGGAGGAACAAAGAGACGAGCCCCGGTTGAACCCATCTGATGTTCATCGATGTGAACCTGCGGCAACCAGTCATGATATTGGACCCGGCTCACCGCCCTTGTTTCTGGCAGGTTGAACATGAACCAATCGCGGTTATTATCATGGCCAGCATAATGATGGTAAAGCCAAGGCATCGGCCCGCCTTCGAATTTGGTCCCCACATATTTTTTATACCAATCCACCACCATTTGTACCCCGTCGGGGTTGGAGGTAGGAACCAAGAGGACAATAACTTCCTTCAAAACCTTAGAGGCGTCAAAGGGAGTCTTGCCAGTTATTAGGTTATAGGCCAATTCCATAGACATCTGAGAAGCGGCGATTTCGGTGGCATGGAGGCTTCCGGTTATTAGAAAAATGACTTTTCCCTGGCGAGCCAACTCTCGCGCCTGGTCTTCAGTCAATCCGCGGGCATCGCGCAGCCGTCGGGCAATTTCCCGGTAGCGGTCGAGCTGGGCCATATTTTCTTCCGAAGAAATGACCGCCATAATCAAAGGTTTCTTCAGCGTTGTCTGGCCAATTTCGAGCACCTTGAGCCGCGGCGATTCTTCGTCGAGTTTTTGGAAATAGGCGAGGATTTGATTGTAGTCAGCGAGCTTTTTATCCTCGCCAACTGGAAAGCCAAGGAATTTTTCCGGCGGAGTTTGGGCTATGGCTATTAAAGAAAAGCCAAAGAGGGCTAAAATTAAGCCAAGAAAAATGTTTTTTTTCATTTGCCGGCCTCCTCTCTTTTTCCGTCATTTTTGGCTTTTTCTATCACCTCCAAGCGTCACTGTCAAGCCGACCTTAGCTCTTAGTGACGGAGGCTTTTTTCGAGCTCAGCCAGCTCGGCGCGGGCACTATAAACTTTTTCTTTACTCTCACCCTCGGCGTTTTCTAAATAAAGCTTCAGATATTTTATGGCGGCAGCCAGGTCGCCTTTCTTTTTTTTGGCCACGGCCAGGTTAAGATAGGCGGTGGGAGTTGGTTTTAAGCTAATGGCTCTTTCTAAGCACTCAACAGCTTTATCTATGTTGGCGGCATAGCCATAGGCGATGCCTAAGTTTTGCCAGATTTCTTCGTCTTCGGGAAAATCAGCGGCCAATTTTTCGTAAATTTTTATCGCCTCTTCAAGATTGCCTGTAGTGGCCAGATTGAAAGCCAGGTTCTTTCTTAAGAATTTATTTTCGGGCTCAATCGCCAGCGCTTTTTCATAAAACTTTCTGGCTCCCTCTTTCTCCCCCATCAGGTCAAGAATCCAGCCGGAAGAAAGGAGGCCGTCGAAATATTCGGGGTCCAGATTTAAGACCTGTTGCCAGGTGTCGAAGGCCTTTTTCAGCCGCCCCATTACCAAATAAGTATGGCCAAGCCGGGAAAGAAGTACCAGAGAGTGAGGGATTCGGGCCACTCCTTTTTCCAGGATATCCACTGCCTGGTCGAACCGGTTTAAGCGAGCAAAAACTAAGGCCAAGTTGACGTAATTCGTGGGCGCCTCAGGCCTTAAAGCCAGAATGCGTTCATAGAGCTCAGCGGCGGCCTCAAACTTTTGCTGAAATTCCATGATTTCGGCCGCCGTAATTAATTTCAGTTCGTCAAGCCTGTCTTTAGGGTCAGGCAGGTTGCCTGAAGCCGTTTCCTCGGTTAACGCCACATAGCCCAGAGACCTTAGTTTTTCTCGCTCTTCTTCCGTCAAAGGCTTTTTCTGAGCGAAAGAAGAAGAATATGCCTGGAAATAAGCGGTTAATTTTTCTTTCAATTTAGCGACAACCTCAGTCTTTTGCTGAGCCCAATTATTTTTTTCTTCGGGGTCGTTAAGCAGGTCATAGAGCTCTTCTCTGGGTGCCTGAATATACTTCCAGCGGCCATCCATCACTCCCGTTAGTTCAGACCAGCCGTAGTTTTCGCGGGGAAAGTAAGTTTCAATGTAATTGGGCCGGTCCTTTAAGCTTCTTTGGCCTAAAGAGGTAAGCAGGCTTTGCCCTTGAATTTTGGCGGGCAGAGGCATTTTAAGCATATCCAAAATAGTTGGCATGATGTCAATAAGACGGACTCTTCCCTTGACTACTTTTCTTGCGGGAAGTCTCTCGCCCGCATAAAGGATTAGGGGGACTTGCAGCGATTCTTCATAGAGAAAAACGCCATGACCCTCTTCACCTTTTTCCCCCAAGCCTTCACCGTGGTCTCCTGCCAGGATAATGAGAATGCGGTCGAGCAAGTCCTTCTCCCGGAGCTTTGCAATGACCTGGCCAACATAAAAATCCATATAAGCAATTTCGCCATCATAAGGGTTAGCAAGGAATTTTTCCTTGAAAGGCGATGGGGGGTCATAGGGGAGGTGAGGGTCAAAGAAATGGAGCCAGCAGAAGAAGGGCCGGTTATCCATTTTTTCCAGCCAGGCACTGAAGGGTTGGAAAACCTCCTCTGCTCTTCTTTCGGCATTTACCGCCTTGAAAGCCTGCCCGGGCTTAAAATTGTCGTCATAAAGGTCGAAACCCTGGTCAAGGCCAAAACGCGAGTCGACAGTGAAGGAACTTACAAAAGCGGCCGTTTGAAAACCATGGCTTTTTATCGCCTCGGCCAGAGTTAAGATGTCGGGATGCAGGTGGTAGGTTCCGTTGTTGCGAGCGCCGTGATAGAGGGGGTAAGTTCCAGTCATAATCGAGCAATGAGAAGGAAAGGTAAGGGGCACCTGAGCATATGCCTGAGCAAACCTTACGCCCTGGGAGGCAAGCCAATCGATATTAGGTGTTTCAGCCTGTCGATAGCCGTAGCAGCCCAAGTGGTCAGCTCGGGTTGTATCCAAGGTTATGAGGAGAACATTCAACTGGCTATCCCTTTTTACCGGGGTTAATAAAGAATGTCGCCAGAAAAAAGCAATTAAAACCAACGCCAAGATGGAGATAATAACCCCTAAGACAAGGCCAGGCCGGAAATGTCTTTTTGGTTTAATTTTGGGTGGGGCGGCAAAAGCTTTTTCCCTCTCTTCTCGGAGGCCCAGCGGTTCTCGGCTCGGTCGTTTAGCCGACTTTTTATCTTTTTTTCTTCTTTTTCGGCTCATTTTTTATATTTTATTATAAGCTTTCCTCAATTTTCTACCGCGGATTGTTTAGGCAACCTAAGGTGGCGATACAACCTTCTTTTTATGTTCCTGCTCTTGAGCCTCGGGCCGCGAAGCAAAGGTTGCTTTCCTCAGGGAAACTCAGGTTCTTATTAAAGCTTATTTATCAAAGCGCCAAAAAAATTTTAGTTCTTCCGACTTTCTTGGAGGCAAAGATAAGATACATGAACGCACCTTTTAGAGAATTCGCCTCAAGTGATTTTGTTATCCCTGAGGCTAATTAGATGTATATAAATAAGATACGAGAGCGGTCGAAGAGTGTTTCATCTAAAACTCTGCGATGAAGGGCTGCCTTCAGGTCTTCTGGCGCCTTTAATTCTTCAGCTTCACCCACCCAAAACCCGGAAGTACCAAATTTTTTAAGAAGTTTGAGAAGGGGTTTAGGCCAGAAGCTATGATTTTTTCCAAACCAAAATGTCTGGGTTCGCTTTTCTTGATTCCGCCAACCCAAAGTGAACTTACCCCTTTAAACTTGGCGAGCAAGCCTAATCATGATGGGAAAAGGGCTGGCACTAAAAATGGGCAATGGGAGGAGAAGATTTGCATAAAAATTTGAGCCAAGAAGCGTCAAAAAAGAATTATGTTTGACATTTAATCGACGGCTATTTATTATGGGAAAGTAAGGGGCGAGAAGCGGGAGGTAGATTCGATGAAAAATATAATTCTTATTTTTTTTATTTCCCTCCTCAGCGTTGCCTGTGGGTTGAGCACCATGCCTTCCAAGGACCCATGGTATGCGCAACACTTTTTTATCATGCAAGATTTCGAGAGAGAGGCTTACCGGTCTTTCTCGCCAGCCGGTAAGCTCGCTTTTCAGCAACTTTTCTGGCAAGTTCGGCCCACGGAAGCCAAAGAAGAATTCGACAATCGGATGGCCTATATCGAGCAAAATTATAAAAGAGAAAACTTTGAGCAACCCTGGAATACTGACCGAGCCCGGGTGTTCCTGTTAAACGGCCCCCCAGCCCACATGGAACAGCACATTAATGATAGTTGGACAACGATGGTTCGGCAGGGGGGAGGAGGGGTTATTAGCGCTGACGAAAGAACAGGCGAGGATATTGGCGCTGCTACCCTTGAGGTCTGGGCCTATAATTTCAAGAATCAGATAGTTTATTATGGCTTTATTTTCCAGGCGCCAAATAAATGGAAGCAAGTTTCCCTTTCCGTAGGAGGTTATCGGTACATGGGAGAGCTGGAGCTGGAAAACAAGGTCAAAACTTACGGCGCTATAGACGAGGAAGGTTATAAAAGGAAAATTGACGAGCTTAAAGCGCTCAAATGACGGAGCTTATCCTTGAAGGCTATGCTTAGTTCATCTTAGCGCAACCCTTACTTGGCTTCGGCCGCTCCCAAATGGAAAGAATTGATTCTTAAAGTCTCCTTTATACCTCCTTGGAAGGGCTGGCCAAGGTTGCAAAAAGAGGTCGCCGTTCCTTATAATTTAAGAGTGAGAAAGCTGGGGATAGCCGGACTTGGCTTATTAGCCTTACTCTTAGCCTTACCCTCTTTTCCTCAGAAGGTAAAATCTCCCAAGGACTTACCTCCTGAGTATAGAAAATGGTTGGAAGAAGAGGTGGTTTATATCATTTCCAAAAAAGAGCGAGAAGTCTTTCTGCAGTTGGAGTCGAACCGGGAAAGAAACATATTTATCGAGGCCTTCTGGAAACAGCGTGACCCCACTCCAGGTACGGAAGAAAATGAATTTAAAACTGAGCATTATCGCCGGCTGGCTTATGCTAACCAGTGGTTCGGAAAAGATTCGCCTGGGCCTGGCTGGCGAACCGACATGGGCCGAGTATATATCCAGCTTGGCGAGCCGAAGTCGGTCGAAAAATATGAAAATGAGCCGGAGCTTTATCCGACTGTGGTCTGGTTCTATGACGGCCTGGCTGAATACGGTTTACCTAATGCTTTTAGTGTCATTTTTTTTAAGAAAAGCGGCAGCGGCGAGTATGAACTTTATTCGCCGATTAAACACGGCCCTCAAAGCCTGTTAATTCATTATAGCGGCGATATGACTGATTATGAAGCGGCCTATCGGCAGTTAGCCCAGGTCAATCCCACTTTGGCCGACCTGTCTCTTTCGCTTATTCAAGGGGAAACGCACTACTCTCTGCAGCCGTCCATCTCGTCGCAAGTTTTGTTAGATGTGCGCATTCCTTCCGCTCCTTATGAAAAAGTTAAGACTGCTTACGCCGAAAAGCTCCTCCGTTATAAAGATATTATCGAGGTCGAGTATTCCACCAACTATGTCGATAACGACGCCCTTTTTGCGGTTTTCCGGGATGAAAGAGGCGTTTCCTTTGTTCATTATGCCATCGAGCCGCAGCGACTCAGCTTAGAGGAGTTACAGGGTGGCTATCGGGCTGAACTTGAAGTCAGCGGCAAGGTCGCAGACGAAAAGGGGACGACTATTTATCAATTTACTCGGGAGGTTCCGATTAATTTAAGTCGCGACCAGCTCGATAAGGTTAAGGCTAAGCTCTTTAGCTTCCAAGATTTATTCCCGCTTCTTCCTGGCCGCTATCATGTTGACATCTTGGTAAAAAATAAAGCCTCCAAGGAGTTTACTTCAGCTGAAGCTAATCTCCTTATTCCTGAGGCCGGCTTATTTTCCCTGAGTCAGCCGCTGCTGGCTAACAAAGTTGACCTTAATTCCAAATATAAAGGATTAAGCAAAGCTTTTCTCTTAGGTAATATCCAATTCGTTCCCTCTCCCCGGAATGATTTTTCGCCCGGAGAAAAAATGTATCTCTATTTCCAACTTCATAACCTGCCTCCGGAATTAAAAGAAAGAGGAGCTATTAGCTACAGCCTTTTGCTTGATGAGGGAGAGGTCAGTTCTTTTTCTCGGAGCCTCAGAGAATATCAATCTCTGCCCCATATCTTTGAAACCATCCCCCTCAGCGGATTAAAACCAGGTCATTATCAGGTTAAGATATCGCTTCTAAATGGAGAAGGAAAGGCAGTGCTTTCCAGTTCCACCCCGTTTTATATTTCTTCGCTTTTTTCTCTTCCTCGTCCCTGGGTGTTGACGATGACCCAGCCCCCTTCCTCCGACCCCTCCTTCGCTAACATCCTTGGCAACCAATATTTAAATCAAAAGGATTGGCCAAGAGCCAAGGCCCTTCTCGAGGCGGCTTATCTTGGAGCCCCCCAGGAGGAGAAGTTTGCTTGGGATTATTGCCAGGTTTTAATGGTCACCAAGGATTATGCTCGAGCTAAAGAAGTAGTCCTTAATTTTCTGAAAAACGAGAAAACCCGGTCTAATTTCTTATCCCTTGGTGGCGAAATAGCCCAGGCTTTAGGGGAGTGGGAAGAAGCGATTGTCCTCTATCGAGATTACCTGGAGCATCAGGGCACAAATATTGTTGTTCTGAACAATTTGGGTGAGTGCCATCTCCAGCTGGGCGAGATAACAGAGGCCTTGACGGCCTGGGAGAAATCCTTGGAAATCGATCCCAACCAGCCCAGCCTCCGGGAGAGAGTGCAACGCCTCAAGGAGAAAAAGTGAAGCGGCAAAAGTTATTTTATTTCTTAGGACTTTATTTATTGCTTACTTCTTGTGCTCTGCGCGTCAACCAAAGCCTTGACCCCGAGAGTCGAGAATTCTTATCCAAGGTTAGGTATATCATCACTAAGAGCGAGAAAAAAATGTTCGAACAGCTTCCTCCCTCTAAGCGAGCCGAATTTATTGAAGAATTCTGGAAGAAGCGAGACCCAGACCCGGAAACAGAAAAGAATGAATTTAAAGAGACATATTTTAAGCGAATGGAAGAGGCGAATCTTTTATTTCGCGACGGCAACGAACCTGGTTGGATCCAGGATCGGGGTCGAATTTACATTCTTCTCGGTCCACCCACTTCTCGGGAAACCTACCCCCGGGGTATCACCTTCTATGGCCGGCCAACGGAAATTTGGTATTACGGATTTTTTCCGATCTGGTTTATTGACGAGGCCTGGAATGGTACTTATCGACTGACCCCTTATAGCGCTCAACAACTGGCTGAAATCATGTCCGCTCAGATGGATTTAAAGCCAAGGATCCCGGCCGAAAAGCCCTTGACCGAGTTGCCGGCGGAAATAGTTGACCAGGCTGAGGGGAAAAAAGCTCTTCGCCTTTCCTTACCTTATAACCAAATCTGGCTGGAGGCCAAAGGGGAAAAGCTGGCGACGGTACTAACTTTATCCATCGAAGCGCGAGACCAGCAGGGAGCCAAGGTCTGGGAATACAAAGAGGACTATTCTTTGGAGATAGAAAAAAGCCAGCTGGCCTCATGGCGTGGCCAAAAATATGAAATCCAAATTCCCTTGGCCCTTTCCTCAGGTACCTATGAGCTGGTTTTAGAAATGAGGAGCTCAGCCGATAACAGTCGGTCTATTAAGCGGCTTTTCGTGGACATTAAATAGGAAGAAGCAGGTCAGGCTAAATTACATTTGATAGAGGTAATTATTAAAACTATTGTTAGCAAAAATTATGGAGGCTGTCATGGAATATAAAAACTATTTTTCTGTTTTAAAAGCAGTTATATTTGGGCTTTTAATTTTTATGACTCCAGGCATTTTATTAGCCCAAGAGGGGAGGGGCATTGGAAGGCTCGGGGGCGTTGTTCTTGACCTGGATGGCAAGCCGATTGAAGGAGCCAAAGTAACACTTGTTTTTTCGCCAAATGAAAACATGAAGCTGGAGGCGACCACTAATAAGAAAGGAGAATGGTCCTTTATTGGTTTGGGAACGGGAAACTGGAATTTAACTGTGGTGGCCAAGGGTTATTTGCCAACGGAGAAAACGGTTTACGTCAGTCAGCTATCGGTTAACCCGAAGGTCACGGTTAGACTGCAAAAGGGCGTTCCAGAAGGAGGAGGATTCATCGAGGACGAGGCTTCTTTTTCTTTTTTAGATAAAGGCAATCAATTATTAAACGAAGGGAAATATGCTGAAGCCATAAGTGCGTATGAGCAGTTTTTGGCGAAAAACCCGCAGGCCTATCAGGTAAAAATAAGCTTAGCCGATTGCTATCGAGGGCAAAAAGATTATGAGCGGGCCATTGCTATTTATAATGAAGTTTTGGAGCAGGCTAAAGCTGATGCCCTGATGGGCAGAGAGATGACCGCCAAAGCTCTGGCGGGAATCGGCAATTGCTACCTTAACCAAGATAAAATTGCCGAGGCGCAAAAATTCTTTGAGGAATCGATAAAAAATTTACCTAATGATGAAATCTTGGCCTATAACGTTGGCGAGATTTACTTTTTTAACCAGAGATATGATGAAGCTATCTCCTATTTCGAGCTGGCGGCCAAGATTAAACCTAACTGGCCAGATGCCTATTTGAAACTGGGCTATGTTTACCTTAATAAAGGTGAGCTCGGCCTCGCCAGCCAGCAATTCGAAAAGTTTTTAACCCTTGAGTCCGAGGGGGAGCGGGCGGCCACGGTGAAAGAGATTTTGAAGGCCATTAAAAAAGGCCCCCTTTCTTGAAAAGAAGACCTTGCCGGCATCGCCCAAGAATTTACGTAAGGTGGGAGTCAGCCTAAATAACAAAATAATTGTTTTCCGCCTTCTTATTATTTAATGACTGTCGATTCCGCGGACAATTTTCTGCTTTTTTTCTTGAGGAGAAGAATAAACTATGACTTCCTTTGATATTTTCCTTAAATAGCTATTAATGTGATTCTCAAATTTGGCCTGATATATCCTAAAAAATGATGTCCTTAGTTTCCCCTGAAAATAGCGATTATTGAATCGGCTTAACCGAACCTCAATTAGTCCTTTCTTTATTTCGTTAGCGTAGTTAAGGGAAAATCATTAAGTGAAAAGGCGATCAAATTTTAGTCAGAAAATAAAGTTTTTAAATAAGATCTTATTTCGAAAAAATTTTTTTGTCTAAAAAGATAAAGGAAAGAGGGCCCGTCGCTCCGCTGCGTCGGGCCCTCCCTTCTCCGCGTATTGAAGCTGGGCTAAGCCATTTTCCTCAGAATGAGAAACGGGCGCCCAAGCGCCAGGACCAGGTGCCAAAACGGCTTGTCCACATCCCGTATCGGGGGTCGAGTTTATCAACAGTAATCTTCTGGTCAACCAGCGTCTTCCAGTCCTTATAGTTAGTTTTTTGAGCTAAAAGCTCGGCGTCAGTTAAACGCAGCATCGTGTAGTTGTAGCGGTCATAATAGCCCTGAATTGTTTTGGTATTGGTTATATTGGAGAAAGTGGCATTTACGTTGACTGTGTACTTATTGGCGATTCGCAGGTTATACTCAACGTACATATCGGCCCAGAAGGTGAAAGGCAGGCGCTTGCCCGTATCAAAATAGCCGTCGGGGAAGATCTGCATGTCGTTAAAGGACAAGTTGGTGGTTCTTGGCAGACCGCTCCGGCCGTAGGCGGCTATCCCAATGGTTAAGCCAAATGGAAAGGCATAGGAGCCATAACCTTTGATATAGTGGGTTCGGTCAGAAGGCAGGATACCGTCCAACGGTCGGCCATGAATATCATAACGTTCAAACCAGAGGTCCCAATAGCGCTCGACATTCGGAGAATTGCGGCCGCTTTCATCTGAAGAAGAAAGCCCGCCATAGTTCCCGAAGAGGCGGCTCCAGGTGTAGTTAATTCCGGCCTGCCAGTTGTTCGAGAACCTCTTCTCCAAAGCCAAGTTCAGGCCATAGTACTCCCTTTTGGGCTTGGGCGCTGGCCAGAACTCATCAGCGAAGATTCCTCCCTGAGAAACAGGTCGGGCCTTGCCTTCACCGGGGTTGCCGATGAAATACTGCTCGTTAAACTCGGCATCTAAATACCCGATATCTTCAATCGTTCGGATCAGGTGCTTATAGACAAAACGAGCGCTGAAAGAGATGTCTTCAGTTATCTTTTTCTCGGCGCCAAAAGATAACTCTGACTGAGCCACAGGTTTCATGTTCGGTTCGGTTTCTTCAAAGGAGCCAGTTCGCCAGTTCCTGGAACCAAAGTATTTTCCTCCCGCTTCCTGGCTCGCTCGGTCATCAATTTTTCCACTGGCGGCGATTTTCGTCCATTCATAAGTGTCAAGGGTATAGTAACTTGTCCACCATTTGAAGCCACCATAAGCTCCTTCAGCCATATAAAGCTTCATCACGTCATAATAGACACCGAAGCTGGCAAAAATCTTCAGGCTGGAATCGCCGAAAACATCATAAACAGCGCCGAGTCGAGGAGCAAGCTTTTGGTCAAAACCAAACTCGATCGGCTTAGCTTTGTAACCAGGAAGGCTCGTATCTTTACTCATAGCTGGGACATATTCGCTCTCGGTTCGAACGCCTAAATTGAGAGTGAATTTTCTCCCGATTGTCCAAGAATCATGCAGATAGATAGCCCAGTTATCGCTGTGAATTGTCCAGAGGTTCCCATAGGGAGACTTGAAGTCGCCACGAGTGGTGTAATAGCCATATTTCCCCTGGATCTTTTCTCCAGTCGGCCAGGTATAATAGGTTCCCCAGTAGAGGTTAACCAGAGGATGGGAGGCGGAAGCATCGACATCCTCGAAGGGCCGAATATACTGGATACCGAATTTCCAGGCATGCTCACCAGCCAGGTTGATATAGTAAGAAAGGTCAAGGTTGACACTGGCTCGACCGTAAATCCACTTTTTGTACTCATAAACGCTGGTGGGCCAGTTTGTCCATCCGGAGGAATGCTTTAATTCAGCCGGGATTTCGGCGTAAGCTGTGTTGGACCGGCTAAAATAGTAATAGGTTCCAGGCATGACCAGCTGCTGGTTAGTGGTGTTTGTCCTCTGAAGGCCGCTTCTCAGGCTGAGAAGGAAATTATTAGAGAGAGTCCAGTCCAGAGTCAGGTTAGCTGACAGGTTGGGATAACTGAAGCCAGGTTCTTTGCCGCTCATCAAGGTATTTGACCAGTCTTTTCGATAAGGAAAGTCTTTGGCGCTTGTGCCGGCCAGGCTGGGTATACTGCCACGATAATAATAGAAGTTACTGACAGCTGAGGCCGAAACCCGCATCCCCTTTATCGGTTGTCCAGTAAGCTTGGCTTGCCAATAATAATAGTAATACTTGGAGTAGAATTCATAGAGCGGGCGTCCTTGTCGTGGGTCCTTTTGGGTGTCGCCAGGATATTTGGCTTTGGTCAAATCAACCGGGTCAGTGGTGAACCAGCGGTCAGCCACAGTTCGGCTGTAAATTGGGTTAAAGGAAGCGAAGAACCAGAGGCGGTCTTTGATGAAATAGCCGCTGAGATTAAATACTCCCTCGAAGCGCTGGTAGTCATCCCTTTTCTTACCACCTTCATAATAAAGGTCATCCTCGTTCACATACTCTATGTCTTCCGGGCCAAGAGGCGAAGTCCAGTAGGGATTGAGCCTGAGGTAATCGCGGGCTTTGCCCTGCATCCAGAGTCGGTTATTATTGTAATAACCGTAAATTTCACCATGAAAAGCATTGCCACCAGAGCGAGCAATAACACTAACCACTCCACCCATAGAGCCGCCGAATTCGGCCGTGTATCCAGAGGCAGTAACCTTAACTTCCTCAACCTGCTCCATGACAACAGATTGAGTGCGCAGGCCGTAATGGACGCTGGTAATATTTGTGCCGTCCACATACCACATGTTTTCAGTTCCTGAGGCGCCATCAACCGATAGCCCTCCCTGATTTGATTCGTATTGAACCCCGGGAACTGTGCTTAGCAGGCCATCAAAACTGCGGTTGCGGGGTAGCTGCATAAAAACTTCCCTGGTCATCGTGCTGCCTTTAGTCGTGGATTTGACGTCAATTAACGGCCTCTGTCCGATGACAGTTATCTCTTCTTCTAAGGGGCTTGGTTCCATCGTGACATTAAGGGTAATTGTCTGCTCGACAAAGACGAGGATGTCTTTGCGGGTGACGGTTTTAAACCCTTTGAGGGTGAACTTAACCGTGTAGCTTCCGCTGGGAAGAGAGAAGAGACGATAAGTTCCAGTGGCATCGGTGATAGCTGTAGCCTGACCGACTAATTTTTCGCTTTCAGCGACAACAGAAACGCCAGGCAGAGGAGCTCCTTGGTCATCGGTGACCTTACCCGTAATCATTCCCGTGGGAACCTGAGCCGCAGCAAAAACGCCGCAAAGGATTAAAAATGAAGCAAAGGAAATTAATCTTTTCATCTAATTAACCTCCTTTCTTCCTTGAATCTGAAACCCTTTTTTCAGATTCAAGCTCATGAGCCTTTGCCCTGGAACGAAGTCCGTATCTTCGTTCCACCGCTTTCCTAAAAAAATATTATTCCCCTTTTTCACCTCCTTTCAATAAATTCCCCTGCAAATTTTGTGCCAACTTGTGAAATTTGTAAGTTGTTGAAAAGACAATAAATAGCTCGTTGGCGGAAACCTTAAAAATCCATGGCGTTGAATAATAATTCATTTTTTTGAATTGTCCCTAAAATAAACGATTATTTTATTCCCTTAGCAAAAGTCAAGTTAACGCCCAATTCATGATGAAATGTATTGTCTATCAATGAAAACCGACATGATAAATAATTTAGCGCCATCAACTTGGGAAGAAAACATAAAGGGTAGGCTTTAAAATTCAAAAAAATGAAAAATTCAAAAAAATGAATTGAAGGCGGGGTCAAACTCTTCTGAGCTGGCAACAATCAGAGGAATTGCCAGTCTAATTTAATGAAAGACCTACCTGAGACGGAACAAGGTCCGGGAAATAAAACCTATTTGGCCTGTAGCAAACGGCGGATGGCCAAGGCAAGGCAGGCACGAGGGAGCAAGTAAGGTATACCAGCCTGATAAGCCACAGATTCTCCCAGAGAAAGAGGGTAGCCTATGCAATCAAAGATGATTATGGTTGCCTTTTCTTTCTTGATTATCTCAATAGCAGGCTGAATGTCGCGGCGAGTGGCGTATGGGTTGAGGACGGCCGTCAACACCTCGAGACCCGGCGCCTCCCATTTTTTCTTTGCCTCTTCCTTCTGGGCTTCAAGCGGTGTTAAAACAAGAGCTTTCCCCGGCCGAGGCAGTCTTTTCACCTCTTGTTTCATAATTAGAAATGGCTGGAGCAAGGTTTTTGTTGAGGTAATTTCTGGGAAGTTTTCGGTGCAAAGAAGGGCCATAATATCTAATCCCAGGCTTTCCAGCTTATGGACCTGAGCTTGAAGCCGCGGAATAATCTTTTCCCGACTGACCACAACTGAGCGACCCTGGCTGAGCCTCGTCGCCAGCGGAAACTCTTTTCCTGCTGGCGAAAGAAATTTTATTTGCTCCGGGGTGAGGCCATCGAGAGCTCCTGCTTGAATAATCTCTAAGCCAGCCGGAAGGAGTGGGCTCATTTCCGAGATGACGTCGTCTCGCGGTGCCTGACCGATGGTTAAGAACCCAATTTTTCTCATTTTTCTTGTTTTGATGGCTATCAGTCTTTAATCAACTCCATTGTTTCCCTATGGTTTTTTCATGGCTCTTTTTTGTTTTGGCTTATATAATCTTTTTCCCAAGGATTGCTTCGACTCTTCGCAGTAGCGACCTATCTTTCACCCCGGCTCCCAGAACAAGATTATTTTTAGGCGATGTTAAAATGAAAACTTCCAGGTCCTTTTTTAGGGCTGCGCTAATCAATGGTCTTCCAGAGTTAGCTTCAAAAGTCATGATGAGGTCAGGGAAGGTGGCCAGTCTTCGACCATTTCTTTCCAAGGTCATATATTCATTCAAGAAGGCAAGCTCATACCATCCCTCAGGTCCCTTAACCTGAATCTGGCCCACGTCGAATCCACCGCTCTGGCGCAAAGCGAATTTTTCTACTTTACCTTGATAAACGACGCCATCGCCAAACTGGCGTAAAATTGCTTCCATTAGCTGAGCAGGCGGCAAGTTTTTCTTTTGTCGGTATATTTGGCCGACCCTGATGGCCATGCTTATTGCGCCTGGTGCCCCATATTTCTTGACATAAGCAGCGGGGACGGGGTTCCGAGCGACAGCCACCATTCCTCCTGAATTTGCCGCCATCTTGCGCACCGCGGCTGACGTCTCTTCTATGGAGCCTTGGAAGAACTCTTCGACTCGACGTCCAGAACTATCGCGTCCTACCGCCGCCTGTTGGGAAAAAAATCTTTTTTGGCGGTGTAATCCCATCGACCCCATGAGGCCGAGGGGATGGGCCCGGCCATTGGCCGCAGCGTCCAAAGATAGAATGCCGAGCTGGATTGATTGAACCCAGCCATTGACGACGGCTGTCGCCCCAACTTCACTGGAAATAAGGCCGAGAACTTTAGCCTTGGTTCTTTCCAGGAAATATTCTACGGCCCTCGAATAATCTTCGGGCCGCAGCCCTTTTTTGCCGGCCGAGGGCGCCCCAACTACCGAAACCGTCAGAACCAGGTCATCTGGGTTGAGGCTCTCCAGCGGCCAAATACCCGTAAAGCCTTTTTTTAGAGCGAATGCCGCCAGTCTTTGACCTTCCTCTATCCAACCTCCCCCTCCGCTCCCCAGAATGGCGCCGCCATGGACGGCTGCCTCAGCTACCTCCCTATCTATCAGAATCCTTGCTTTTAGCTCCTTTGTCTGCTTAATCATCGTTTGCTAAAAAATATTCCTTCTCCGGCAATTTTATTTAGTTTAGATTCAGACCCCCCTTTAGGCCACACCCCAACAAGCCTTCGACTTTTTCCCAGCGCTTGACTGCCAAGCCTCATGTTTTATTATATTATCAAAGATCAGTGTGTTTTGTTAATTCAAAAAATTGAATTCAAAAAACCGAATCGATGCGATAATTTGAATTTTCGGGGGGCTAAAAATAGGCCCGGACAGAGCGAATAGGCTTTATTCGCAATAAGATCTGTCATTTTTGGAAGTTGGCACGAAATTTGCTTATTATAATTTTGAGGCTCTGAAAATTTTTTTGCATTGAGTGTTTGATGAAGGGAGGTGAGAATGAATATCTGATATATCAGACTAAGGAAAAAGGGATTTATTTTTTTAGCCGCAAAAGGAGGAAGAAAAAGGAGGTTTAAATGAAAAAAATAGGAGCAGGTTTAATTATTATTTTCCTATTCGCTATTGGGGCCTCGGCGCAAATTTCTCAGACTGGCACGCTGAACGGGACGGTTTATGACCAGGAGAGGCAGCCTTTGCCTGGGGTTACGGTGAGTATCAGCTCACCGGCGTTGATTTTGCCCCAGATGGAGACGATAACCACTGAGAGGGGCCATTTTCGTTTCCCGGCTCTGCCGCCTGGAGAGTATAAGGTAACGTTCAAGCTATCGGGTTTTAAGACCTTGGTCCGAGAAGGGATAAGAGTAACGGTTGGGGTGACGACGACCTTAGAGGTAGCGCTGGAGCAGGCGACGATAGAGGAGAGTGTTACGGTTACTGGTCAAGCGCCGACGGTGGATGTGCAGCGGACATCGATGGCGGTCAATTTGACGAAGGAGATACTCCAGAGTCTGCCAGCCGCGCGGAACTTAGGGACCTATTTTAACATGGCGCCTGGGGTAACGAGCACCACAGTGCATGGCAGTTCGGAGCGGGATAACACCTATAACATTGACGGGGTAAACGTGACGGACCCAGTGACAGGGACGCAGGCGGGTAGCTTCAGCATTGACATCATGGAGGAGCTCTCAGTGCAGACCGGCGGGTTGCCGGCCGAATATGGGAGTGTGCGGGGTGGCGTGGTTAATGTAGTGACCAAGTCTGGCGGCAACAAGTTCAACACGAGTATTCTGGGTTATTTCCGAAATAAAGATTTACAGTCGGTCAATAACAAAGGGACGATATTTGAAGGCCAGAAAGGCGGTTTTGATTATGAGGTGGAGCCGTCAGTGACGATTGGCGGGCCGATAATCAAGGACAAGATCTGGTTCTTTTTGACTGGGACCTACCGCAAGACGCAGGAGTTTGTGTTGGGCTATCCGTGGGATAAGACGGAGAATGTGCCGCTTGATTATACCTACTACATGCCCTTTGGCAAGCTTACCTTTCAGCTGACGAAGCGGGACCGGGTGGTTTTATCTTTTAATTACTACGATTACATTCGGCATCACCGGGGTGCCTCGACCTCGCAGACTGTGGATAGCACGTGGAATCAGACGACGCCCATCTACACTTACAATTTTCAGTTAACGCACTTTTTTGGTCCGAACCTGTTCATGAACCTGAAAGCCGCCTACATGAACTACCATCTCAACCTGACGGCGAAGAATAACAAAGTGAATATCTATGATTACGCCACTTCCAAATATTCTCAGAGCTACGGTTATGACGATGTATATTCGCGGGACCGCATCCAGGCCTTAACCGACGCCACCTATTTCATCGATGACCTGATGGGCGCGCATGAGGTAAAGTTTGGTGCGGAATTTGAGTATTCCTATGACAGCCGGAACTGGCGGTCGAACTATGATGAATACGGTTTTGGTCCCTTCTTCTATTTCAACAGCAGCGCCATTCCGATTTATCCCAACACTCGCTCCGATACCTACATGCTGCATTACCAGAGCTTCATCCGCAAAGACCGGAAGATGGTGGTGGGCGGTTTTATCCAGGATACCTGGACGCCCACTTCGCGCTTGACTTTTAATATCGGGGTGAGGTTTGACCATCAGGAAGGGATAATCCCGAAGCAGGGTGAGGAACGCCAGCCGGTGACCTATGGGGGCAAAGTGTACCATCCGGTGGTGAAGGAGGCTTTCAAGCCATTAATCTGGAATACGTTGGCCCCCCGCTTAGGCGCGATCTTGGATGTAACTGGAGACGGGAAGACCGCCCTGAAGGTGAGCTTCAGCCGCTATTACATCGCCAATATTCTGCAGTGGTTTGTGACGGTGAACCCAAATAGCTTCATAACCTGGCGGGTGCGCTATTGTGTTGACCCAGTGACTGGGAAATGGCGGCCCGTGGACCAGACAAGTCCCTACTACATGTATAATTTCAGCGCCACAGCGGAAGCCAAGATGGACCCGGATGTCAAGTCGCCCTATTTAGACGAATTCATCATCGGTCTGGAAAGGGAGTTGATTACTGACATGAGGCTGGGTATTCGCTACATTCGCAAGTGGGACCGCGATCTTCTGGAAGGGGTGAACTTGAATGCGCTGGATTATGAGAAATATAAGACAGGTAACTATGATATTCTCGACCCAGCCATCTGGTTGAACTATACTCCAGTAACGGCGACTGACCCCTATTACAACCAAAAGGTGACGTTCTGGAACCAAGTTAGCACAGCGGTGGCCTCGCGGCCATTCTATACTAACCCGCCTGGCGCGAAGCGAGATTATGATGGGGTGGAGATAACCCTGGACAAGCGGTTTTCCAATCGCTGGTCGATGTCAGCCTCGTTTGTCTGGCAGAAATCGCGGGGATTAATTGGGACAGATTTTGACGATAGTTGGAGCGGGACGGCCTATTTCGATAATCCCAACGCCCATGTCAACGCCTATGGTCGATTTCCTTATGAGAGGGAGCATCAGTTTAAACTGCAGGGAGTGTGGCTTGGACCCTGGGGTATCCTGATAAGCGGTTATTATCGTTATCTTGACGGCCAGCGCTGGACCAGAACTATCCGCAGCTCGGATGTGGGGCTTACGCTGACGCAGGGGACGACGACGATTTATGCTGAGCCGCGAGGTTCGCGCAAGATGGCGCCGCTTTCGATGTTAGATTTACGACTGGAGAAACGGTTCACGCTGCCGGCTAAATTGGGCGCGGTGGGTCTTTTTGTGGATATTTTTAACGTCTTCAACGTGGCTATTCCGACCTCGGTCTGGGCTCGCTCGAGCAGTACCACCATCATCAACGGAAAAGTGGTCCAGTTTGGAGACTTGACGGCCATCACTGACCCGCGGATTTTCCGTCTGGGGTTCCGCTACGAGTTCTAAATAATTATCTCAGCCCGAAGGGGGAAGCGAAACCTCGCTTCCCCCTCCTTTTCTTAAAAAAAAGATTACTAAAAGCCTATAAAGGATTTTAGATCTTAGGGTTTCTCTTTAGATAAAGCATTTTTGCGACCCGTTCGATAATCTCTAAGTTAGCTCATATTAGGAAAAAATTATTTATTTTGCCCTCTCGTCAGCTTAAAGGCTCGCTTTTGAATTAATTCCCTCATTCTTTCGTCAGCCAAACTCAAACAGGATGACCGAGACCCTTATCCTTTAATTTCAGCCCTCATTTAATAAACTTGGTGCTTCCTGGTTTTGGGTGGATAAAGCTGTAAAATTAAGAGCGCCAGAAGGCCCATGGAGAGCCTTTTGATGAGGAGGATTAGATGAGTTTAAAAGCCAATTGGCTATGCCGCTCTAATATTTTATCGGTCTTCTTTTATTTAGCCTCATGGCCGATAAACCCACCTGAGGCGAATTCGCTAAAAAGTACATCCAAATTTCTTGTTTTTGCCCAAAAGAAAGTCGGAAGAACCATAAATTTCTTTTTTATTGAACAGTTGGTTCAGTAAAAAAAGAGGTTTTTGGGGATAGGGGTTGGAAGAAAGAAGCTAAGCAGCCGCTCTGATGAGAAACTGGAGAGAAAAATAGCCAAACGGATTGAGAGTTAGGCAGTCTCTTAGGTTTGCGTTTAGTCGCGAGATTGGCGAATAAGGAAAAGGCGTAAGAGCTGCATTACGGCCATAGCAGTAGCGGCGACATAGGTTAGGGCAGCAGCGGCGAGCACCTGGCGGGCGCCGTCCAATTCATCGGACGTAAGATAATTGCCTTCCCGGAGAATGGCCAGGGCTCTTTTGGAGGCGTTGAATTCGACGGGCAAAGTAATAACGGTAAAGGCCACAGCGCCAGCAAAAAGCAATATCCCCAAATCCATCAGAAAATGTGGCTTACCCTGGCTTAAGATAAAACCGATAAAGAAAAGAGGAAAGGCGAGCGTCGACCCGAGGTTAGCCACTGGATAAATGGCATTGCGGAGATGGAGCGGAGCGTAATGGAAATGGTCCTGTAGCGCGTGGCCAGCCTCATGGGCAGCCACTCCCAAAGCAGCGATAGAACTGGAGCTATGAACTGCTTCTGAGAGGCGGAGGGTCTTTTTCCGCGGGTCATAATGGTCGGTGAGTCTTCCGGGGATTTTTTCGATTCGCACCCCGCCCGCACCGCTTGTGCCCAAAATCTCGGCAGCAACTTCAGCTCCGGTTATTCCGCGGCGAGCCAGTTTCCGGCTGAAGCGAGCATAAGTCCCCTGAACCTTAGCCTGGGCATAAAGAGCCAGAAGGAGTGGGGGAATCAGAAGGAAAAAAGTGTAATCCCAAAAAAACATCTTATCGCCTCCTTTTTTATCTTAATCCCGGGCTGGCAGTTTGTCAATGTTCTAAACTCCTTGGGGTAAGCTCAAGATATTTGTTTTGACAAAGATGAGGGTGTCCAGGTACTATGACCGAAAGGAGTGGCCATTGAGCGGAAGAGCCATTAAATTGAAGACCCCCGAAGAGGAGAAAAGGGAGTCAAAGGTGAGAGGGATTTTTTTGCCGGCCAAAAGAATTACTCCGGCCACAATTTTTTCCCTAACGAGAATCGTCCTTTGTCTGAGTTTTCTTCTTTTTTTGCCACCCCAAGCTCAGCCTCAAGAAAGCGGCGTTGAAGCCTTGCTCTCTCAAGCGGACGTTCTTTATATCCAGGGCAACTATGAAAAGGCGCGAAGCCTTTATCTTGAGGCTTCTCGGTTAACCGAGAAAAACCTTTATCTTTCCAGAGCTTTCTTTGGCGCCGCTCTCTGTTCCTTTTATTTGGGCGATGAAGCCGAAACTCGAAATAACCTCGAGCGCGTTTTGGCCATCGACCCGAAGAAAGAAATTTCGGCGCTTTTTTATCCCCAAGGTTTTTGGCAAATTTTTAATGAAATGAAAAAAAAGTTTTTGTCTGGCGAAATTAATAAGGACGAGTTGACAGAGAGAAGAGAAGCTAAGGAGAAGGTGACGGAAAAAGACACCAAGCCCGAATCTAAGCCAGGCTATACCACCAAAGAAGAAGCAGTTGCTTTCAAGGAAGAATTAATCAAAGAAACTTCCTCCAAGCCAGGCGAGGGAGAGCCATCTTTGCCTCGGCCGAAGCGCTATTTTTTAGGTGGACACTGGGAGTTAGAGGTGCATTATGGCCGGTGGGGTTTAAACCCGGGTTTAAGCCTTTTCAAAGATAGTATAGTAAAAAGAATTGGCTCTGAGGTCAGGCGGGAGCTAACTGACTATCTCTCCTCTCGGTATGGTTCTTTAGTTCAATCTAACTATTCGCAGCAACTGTCTCTTGGGGTTGAGGGTTGGAATGAGGGATTGGGGCTTCGTTATTATTCCCAGGGAGAGAAGGGCTCGATGAGCCTCGGTTTCTCCGTGGAGCGGACTCACCTGCGGCTAAAAACAGCCGGGTCGCTGCGCCAGGAATTTTCTAACGGCTCCCAGGCTCAAGTAGAGGCAGAAGCCTTCGTTCGGGCCGACCCGGTTTGCAGTCATTTCAGTTTTCGTTGGGACTTCTGGCCAGCCGGGCGTCTTTCGCCCTATTTTGTTTTCGGCCTGGGATTTGGGCCTTTAAAGGGAACGATGGGCTATGCCTATGAGGGGACATATAGTTTTTATGGTTATCAGGAAAAAATTAAAGAATCCCAGGAAAAATCTTTTGAAGCCTGGCGGCAAGAAGAGGGGAGTCATATAAATCTAAGGAATATAATTCTTTTGCAGCTTTCTCTGGGGGTGAAAATCGAGGTTTATCGTGGCCTTCAGCTTCAGGCAGAAGCGGGCATCTGGGATGGTTTTCTTCTGAGGGGCGGGCTTGCCTTTCGTCTTTGACTATGGCATAAGAGAAATGGATCGTGCTAGACGGGGAGCTAGCGGTGCCCTGTAACCCACAACCCGCTCCAGTGGGGTTGAATTCCTTGCCGCGGCCACCTCTCTTCTGGCCCGAATTCGAGGAGGAGGCGATGAGGGTCAGGGCCCTCCGCGAGGCGTCGCCTGCCAACCCCGCCAGGACCGGAAGGTAGCAACGGTAGCAGGAATGATTCCTGGGCGTGAGGTCGCCTTGCCTGAGCCGATGACTCGAGTTACGCAGGGGAGGGGCTGGTCAGAGCAAGGTGCACGATCCAGTTTTTTATCTTATTGGTTCTTCAGACTTTTTTATGGGTGAAGATGATAGATTTAAGGCCCTCAACAGTGGATTGAATCCAGGCGAGTTCATTGTGGCGGAGGACGATTAGAGCAATATCAATAAGATAGATAATATTCGGCTTCCACTTGCCTTTAAGGACCTTCATCTGTGCGTTCTGTATAGGCTATCGGAGATTGATAATTCTTTAGGGCTATCCATTAAAAACCTGGAAGAGCTACCTTTTTTAAAACATCCGGGTCTTTTGAAGTTTTAACCGCCGATAATTTATAAGCTGTTCATCTAATGGTCAAGAAGAGGCGATTAATCCTAATTCAACCAGGAGACGTTTCACCTTTTCCTTATCTTTTTCGGCAAGTGGAAGAATGGGGAGACGTGGTAAACCGCCATGAAGACCGATTAAGTCTAAGGCATATTTTATGGCGGCAATTCCGTAGGTTTGGGTCAGGGCTTTATTGAGTGGGATAATTTTGAGTTGCCATTCCATGGCTTCACTGAGGCGACGACTTTGCCATAGCTTGTAAAGATGGCAGCAAATATCGGGAATGACCGAGGCCACAGCCAGAATAGCGCCTCTGGCACCCATCTGAAGCGAGGGTAGCAAAATATTGCCGGCGCCAGTTAAAAAACAAAAATCATCCTTCAGATAGGGCACGACTTCGGCCACAGTGGAAAGATTTCCTGAGCTGTCCTTGATCCCGATGACCTGAGGATGAGAAGCCAATTCGATGATTAATTCTGACTCGAGAGGAATACCGGTATTCTGGGGGATATGATAGATGATGACCGGAATTTTCGCCTTATCTGCCACCGCCAAATAATAAGCTCGAAGCGCCTCTCGAGTCATCCGGTACTTATAATAATAGGGAGGTTTGAGCAGAACAGCTTCCGCTCCAAGGGCTGCCAGTCGATTGATAAAATTGACTGCCTCCTTAGCCGACTCTCGCGAGGCTCCAGCGATTAATTTTTTTCCGGGAGTGATGTTTTCGTGGGCCGTAACGACGACTTGTTCAGCTTCCTTTTCAGATAAAAAAACTGCCTCGCCCGTCGACCCTAAAACAACATAGCCGGCGAGAGATGTCTGGTTATACCATCGGATATTGTCTCGCAACTGGTCTAAGGCAATTTCATCTTGGTCAAAGGGAGTAGTAAGGGCGGCGAAGACCCCCTGAAAAAGCTTCTCGGCCATTAAATTTCTCCTCCTTTTTTCATCTAATTAATTATAATCTTAGGAGTCATTAATTTTTAATTCCGTTAATTTTTTTATTTTTTTGACGAGGCGAGCCTTTCCCTGGGCAGAATTCTTGTTTCTTTCTCGGCTGAGCTGGCTCAACTGAGATTCGCTCAGACCGAAATAATGGCCAATCTCATGGAGGACAACCTCGCGCACCCTTTCCTCTATTTCCTCGTCTGAAGAACAAAGGCTTTCAATCGGTCCCTGGTAGATAATAACTACATCCGGGCTAACATTGCCGTAAAATGGCCCGCGATGGGGGAAAGGAACTCCATGGTAAAGTCCAAGGAGCAGCCGGCCTTGGGCTTCTTGGGGCGGCCAAGGTTCAACTATTACCGCTAAATTATGGAGCCGTTGGCGAAAACGACGGGGAAGTGAGTCCAGGGCTTCCTCAACGAGCCGCTCAAATTTCTCTTTGGGCATCATTTCTCGATTCCCTTTCTGGCCATTACTCCTTTTTGATAGTAGTGTTTTCTTTCTTTCATTTCGGTAACCAGGTCAGCCCGGCGGATGATGGCGGGAGGAGCATAACGACCCGTGAGAATCACTTCCACCGGTTCTGGTTTTTTATCTAAAAAGGCCAGCATCTCTTTTTCTTCTATTAGGCCAAAATACAGAGCGACGTGGATTTCATCAAGGACAATGATTTGATAACGACCTGAAAGCATGGCCTGAAGACAGCGCTCCAACCCCTGACGAGCCCGGTTTATATCTTCTTCATCTGGGTTTTCCGTCACATGGACAAAACCTTTGCGGCCGAATTGTTCGATTGTGATGAGGCCGGAAAACCGGCGCAAAGCCTCGATTTCTCCGTAGGGTTGACCCTTGAGAAACTGGCCGATATAAGTGCGAAGCCCGTGGCCGGCTGCCCGGATAGCCAGGCCCACTGCCGCCGTAGTCTTGCCTTTACCGTTTCCCGTATAAACCTGAATATACCCCTTTTTAAATGGTGCTGCCTTCCTCATTTACCCAATTTCCTCCCCAACAAATCGGAAAAATAACCTTCGGGCTGAAATTCTTGTTTTTAGGCCTCTTTCGAAAACATCCATCTTGCTCGAGAGCCACTTCTTTTAGTCGCTTTTATTCCGTTTTTCAATAGGTTTTAACCTCGCCTGGATTTTTTTCCAGGTGGCAGTGATTAAAAAGCTTTCCTCCATATTATCGACCATCTTAATGAATTTGGCCATAGGCACAGCGAAGCTTAACCTATCCTCTGGAAGATAAGGTCTGGCTGAGGGGTCAAAGAGGCCGATAACCGCGCGGGGGTTGGCTGAATCTCTTTCTAAATAGGGATATGTAACGATAGATGAACAGCCTGAACCCATGGGCGCAATGACCGCTTCTGGCCGAGCTTCATCATAATTAGCCAGGGTGAAAAGTCCAGATAAGACGTCAGGTGGGCTGAAAAAGATAACCACCTCCGGTTGATCGTCCGAGTCGATTTGGTCCCATCTTTTAAAGATGATAAAGGGCTTAGGTGCTTTGAAGCTCGGCCAATTTTTCACAATTTCTTTAACCAAGGCAGGCGTTTTTTTATAGCGTTCTCCTTCCATTTTTCCCGGAATACCGGACGATAAGAAAAATTCAAAATCAGGTCGGATTTCCGGCCTAAAGCCGAGATATCTTTGACCACCAAGACATTCGAGCGAATCGGCTCCGAGGGCTAAGGGTCTTCCGTTCTCAACCAAGGTTAAAGCTCCCACTAAGCATCTGGGGATAGAACCGGGTTTAGCCAGCTCAACTCCCTTGACCCAGTTGCTGTAATAAAAGACGAGCGGCAGCGACAAATTGTTAAAATATCGTTGCCAGAGCCGAATAAACTTTTCTTTATAATCTTTTTTCATTCTTGTTTACCTCTCTTCAGCTTTTTATTTTCTATCATTAAGGTTCATCTGAGCAAACCAAATATAGAACCATGGTTAGCCTCTTGCGATTAAGCAGTCTCCGTTTGGCGATTATAAAATTCTTGTCATCAAATCTTTTTCCTTTTTTGTCGCCTTATCTTCATGGCCAACTGAGAGTTTAAGCCAATTAGAATTTCAAAACAAGAATTATCCTAAGAGGGCGGCGTCTCTTTGATTGCGAAATGATTTTCGTCATAATCAGCGATAAAAATAATTTCTTTCTCCCCTTAATATCCTTTTTATTGAGTAGCGGTGTCCCGAGATGATTCGCTGCCATTTCTTGGTGTTCTTCTTTATGGAAGGGACTGGTTTAAAGCCTAAGTCTGGGATGGCGGAAGTGAGCCGGGAAGGCTTAGCCTTCCCGAAGCGGTCTTCAAGGAAACCTTTTGGCGACGAGGATGTCTGAGCAAAATCAAGACTAACAGAAAGGATAAAAAGAGGGCATAATAGCAAGTGACCCCTTATTTATTTACCTATTTTTTGAAACTAAGTAAGCGGGGAGCGGAAAAAGATGGCAACTGACTTCTGAGCAGAATTTAAAAAGGGGGGCGAGGGACTTGCGGGCTGTGTCTATAAACAGGGGGGCCGCATAAAAATTGCTTCGAGCTCAACTATTTATTTAATTTTTATAAATCAAGGCAAAGGAAAAGAGCTATGTTTATGAACAGGGAGGAGAGTTCCGCCGACGCCGGGAAGGGCGAAGAAGTAATGAGGTAAGAAACCTGAAAGAGAGGTAGGCTATTCCCAGGACGCGTTATGGCCTAACCCATATAATAAGGAAGAAAAGCACTTTATTTCACTTTAAAGGAGATACCGAAAAGGGGAGCGGTTGTCACTCCGGCGGTCATGCCTCTCTACTTTGCCTTTTCAAGTTTTAAATGGGGTTTGATAATTACTTTGAGCGCTTCTTCGGCCTTCCTTACCAGGTCAAATCCTTTGGCCGTGGCTTCAAGAGGCAGGCGATGGGTGATCATTCTATCGACCTCAATTTCCTGTCGAGCTAAGAGCTCTATGGCCCTTTGAATCTCCGCTGGACCACAATAATAAGAAGTTATTATCTTAATTTCCTGCGTCCAGAAGGAGTTAATCGGTAAATTGACTTTTTCTTCTGGCGCGGGAACAGCAAAAAAGACGATAGTTCCACCCTTATCCACACTCGCCCAGGCCTGCTCGATCGCTTTTGGAGCCGAAGTGCACAAAATGACGACATCGGCCTTTCGGCCAAAACGCTCCTGAAGGCGAGACGAAACGTCGTCGGCGGCGCTAATTACTAAGTCTGCGCCCAATTGCTCGGCATAGGCCAGCTTTTTTTTATTTATATCCGTCGCCGCGGTCCGACACTTTTTCTTTTTGGCCAGCTGGAGATGGAGCAGCCCCGAAACCCCGCTTCCCAGGACCAGAACAATCTGCCCCTTTTTTAGCCTGGCCAGCTTTTGAGCCCGGACAACGCAGGCTAAGGGCTCGATAAACGTGCTTTGGTCAAAAGAAATTTTTTCAGGAAGAAGATAAGTCCCGCGTTTCACGATTATTTCGGGCACGAGAATATATTCGGCCATCCCTCCGGGTAATCTTTCTTTTACGACCGAGCACTGAGGGAAGTGTCCCTGGCGGCAATAGTAACATCGGCCGCAGGGTACCTTGGGAGCGATGAACACCCTGTCTCCGGGCCGAAAGTCTTTTACCGCTTGCCCCACTTCGACTACCTCAGCGCCGATTTCGTGGCCAGGGATAAAAGGAGCTCGAGGCAGCCGGTACCACTCGACGACATCGCTTCCACAGATTCCACAGGAAATAACCTTGACTAAAATCTCTTGGGGACCGGGATGAATTAAAGGTATTTCCACCAGCCGAATATCCAAATTATTGTACCAAATTACGGCCTTCATCACCGGCTGCTTTTCTTAGACTAATCTTAAGGGAGGCAATTAACTTTTCCTTATCTTTTGTGGCCCAGCTTTCCTTGTCTCTTTTGAGCAAGCGAGAGCTCCTGGTAAAGCGCAAAGGCTTTTTCTGGAGTTTCCTTCTGATGAACTACCGCTCGGACTGCTTGAATCATAGCTTCCGGGTAATCTGATTGGAAGATATTTCGTCCCATGTCCACGCCCGCGGCGCCTTCTTGAATGGCCCGATAAGCCATCTTCAGGGCGTCTATTTCGGGAATTTTTTTACCGCCAGCAATGACAATTGGGACAGGGCAGGCAGCAGTGACTGTTTCAAAACCCTCCTCTACATAATAGGTCTTAATGAAATGAGCGCCAAGCTCGGCGCAGATTCTCGTCGCCAAACGAAAATACCGGGCATCGCGCTGCATGTCTTTGCCTACGGCCGTTACGGCCAGAGTGGGGACTCCGTAGCGACTGCCGAGGTCAACGAGGCGGGTCATATTAAGGACGGTTTCGCGTTCATGCTCGCCGCCAATAAAAACCTGGACAGCCAAGGCGCAGGCATTCAACCGAATGGCCTCTTCCATATCTACCGCCAGGCCCTCGTTGGAAAGCTCTTTCAAAATGCTCGGACCGCCTGAGACCCGGAGAACCACGGATTTGGGGGTCGAAGGAGGAATGACGGTGCGCAGTATTCCCCGGGTTAACATGATGGAATCGGCATAAGGAATTAAAGGCAGGATGCTCAGGTCGATGCGCTCCAGGCCAGAAGTAGGCCCTTGGAAATAACCATGGTCAAAGGCCAGCATGACGGTGCGGCCGGTTTCCGGGTTAAAAATGCGGGCTAACCGATTTTTCATTCCCCAGTCAAGGGAATTTGAACCCTTGAGAAAAAATATTTCCGCCACTTGAGGTATTTCTGGCCGAAAGGCCGCCGCCGATTTTTCGTCCTTTTCCGGCATCTTAATTCTCCTCCCCGCTTAATTAATTCGTGCCGACTTACATATTTACCCTATTTTTCTCGTTTCTGCAAAGCCGTTTATGGGGTTAGGATAAGACTGACACTTTGGCCGACGGTCCTTGGCAATCAAAGTCTCTTTTGGTTGGGTTCGAGTTATAAGCCATTAGCTGTCCCTAAGAGGATAATCAAAAATTATTCTGAAAAATTATTCTGGAGGAAAAGCGATTAAATTCTCCCTCACCCCCCAGATATAAGGGGGTCGTCTTAAACAATGCGCCTTTCCCGCCAATCCGGCTTTGGCCATGGAGACCGCCTGAAATTAAACCTAATTTCACGCTCCCCTTTTCATTGGACAAAGCGAAGATAGCCAATCCTTAGAGGCCGCAAATTTTAATCCTGTATCTTCTGCAGCCCGGAAAGGGATATTTGTTTAAAAACCTGGTAGCGGTAAGAAACTTGACGCATTTTTAGAGATGCCACCAGAAAACCAGCCTTCAAACCAGAGGACTTAATTTTAACCTAACTGTCTTTCGGTTACTGAGATAAGAAAGACCTTGCCTTTTGGTTAAAAAAATGAGAAAATTCAAGGTAGTATTAAAGCGGGGTAGAGCTGATGCGGGGAAAAGAGAATGGTTAACCTTTTCGATGAATTTTCCCCGGCTAACCGACATTTGATAGCCTGGAAAAAAATTTCCCGAGGTGCCGCGGCGCCTTTTTTTAGGTCTATTTTAATTTCCTTTGGGCTTCATCTCTGTCTATTTCTTTTATTTTTAGTTGGTTCAGCGGACCTTTGGCGGCGGGTGCCTGCGGACGCTTCTTCCTCTGAGATTAATAAATCAGTGGCAATTAAAGAAAAAGCCCTGGCCCAGGCTTGGGGTTCGCTTCAGAAAAAATTGCCGTCTGGGGAGAGCTTAGGAGAGGCTATCGACCAGGATAAGCTCAAGGCTTTTCTTTCGGCCTTACTTAGGTTCGAGTTCTTGTCGCCGGAATTGAAGGAAGAAGAGCTGGCCGCCTTCTATCAGTCGCTATTGGAGGGGATAATAGGGAGCGGCTTTGAACCGAAGAACTTAGATAACAGAAAGATAACTGAGGAAGACCTTTTCGCCTTGTTTAACCAGCTTAAAAATAAAGAAATAGAAACAAAAAGGGGCCAGGTTTTTATCCCGCCCAGTTCTCCTGAAGCAGGCGCCTGGCTTTTCCTGGACCGCGGCCGGCTGGAAACGCTCCGTCGTCTCCAGCAGGTTGTTCCCAATGAAACCAAGTTTTCGCTGCAAGGGAATAAAGTTATAGTCAAGAGGCGCTATGGCCTGGAGAGCATCCCAGCCGTCTATTTTTTTAAGAGTTCTCCCTATGAAGAAATTCTGGCTAGCGGCGCCAGCCTTTTTTATTTTGTTTCGGGCTTCCCCCCTCTTCCCTTTAGTCCTGAGAGCCCCCCGGTTGAATCCGCTTTCCCCCAAACTCAGCCCCAGGAGATTTTTTTTCAAGGCCATAGCCTCCCCTTAAAACTTTTCCTGGTGGCGGTTTGGCCTTCGTTCCAGAAAGATAAGCCGAGCCAAGGCCAACCGGAGACAGAGGAAAGGGAAAAAGCCCTAAAACAATTGCTTGTGGAATGGCCTAAAATCCTGGATGAAATGGTTAAATTGCCGGAAAAAGAACAGCTTCGTCTTTTTTTTCAGCAGTATCTGGCGCCTTTTGACTTAAATGACTCCCGCATCGCGGCTCTTACTGAGGGATTTCTCACTAACAATCTTAATAACGTTATCATTCCTATCAACAATATTTCTGTTGCTTATGATTATTTGGAGGAACTTTATTTTAATAAGACCTTCGACCGGGAAATTATTGCTTTCCTCCGCCGCCATCTTCAAACAAGAGTCGGTGCTGAGTTCTTACTTTATTTAGCTTCGCAATATGCCTTTGAGCGGCGGGCGCTAAATTACCTCAGTCAGGCTTATAAGGAGGCCAAAGAGTTTCTCATCCGCCGGTTTCTGCCCGCTGAAATTCATGACCAAATGGCCAAATGTTTTGTGGTAGCGCTCATTTATGAAGACTGCTTGGCTGCAGCCAGGAAACAAGGCTATAAGTCCTGGTTTGAAGTTGAAGCTGATTATCTCCAGGCTCAGATGGCTTGCTATCAATACCTAATCAATTATCATGAGTCATATCGCGACCGAGGGTGGTATGAACTCGGTTGCTTTTATTGGAACGTTGGCGAGAGAGAAAAAGCTAAGGAATGCTGGCTGCAAGTGGGGACCAATTTCCCTTCCCGCGTCTGGAGAGAAATAATGGAGATATTGACCCGGACAGCTGATACAGAAAAAGCTTCTAAGGAGATTGATAATCTGTTCGCCGCCACCAGCGATGAAGACTGCCGACAGCTCCTGGCGCGCCTCCTTAAGGCCGGACGCTGGGAAAGCCGGGCCCGTCAGGCGGCGAGCCAGCATTAAATTTAATGTTTTTTCCAGTTTTTGGGTGGGCAAACCCGGAGAATTGAAGGCGCCAGAAGACCTATAGGCAGCCCTTTGTTGCGGATTTTTGGAAGGAACGCTCTCAGGTTGCCGTCGCATTTTATTTTTATTCATCTTATTCATCTAATTAGCCTCATGGACTTAAAATTATCTGAGGGGGACTTGCTAACGGCGCATTGAAATATCCTATTTTGCCCACAAGAAATTTTACCCACAAGGAACTCGGAAGAACCAATTTAATTCAAGTGGCGGTTTTCTTCCCTATTATGGGGGTAGGCAATGAAGCCTCCCAATGGGCCTCGCTTCGACTCCGACTTTTCCCGACGTTTCGTCCCTGTCCTCTTGGCGGCGACAAATGTTGGTTGTCAGATAATAGAGGTAGCGAGGGAGTCTTTTGTTTTTAGCCCTGTACCTGATATTTTGCTCTCAATTTCTCTGGATAAAAGATATGCCTCGTAAGAATGATTCACCGCTTCTTAGCCTCTCCGTTTATCTGGCTTAGGCTCAGATATCCTCCGTGGCCAGAAGTTCTCTCCAAGGCCGATTCGAGAAAGTCAAACCATCAATGGGTTGCTTCCGGCATCCCAATTTTATCTTTGAAGCCAGCTCCGACAAAATGGAAAAAGACAAAATTTATTAAATAGCCAAACCTTTGATTTGATATTAATCTGGTAACCAGCGATGTAGGGATAATGAATGGAGAGAAGAGGGGGGAAATTCATGCCCTTCAAATAGAGAACCTGAGGCTTAGGGCTTAACATTGAGATAGAAATAGGTTAAATGTTATAAGGGTTAAATATTTAAGCCAGGACTGATTTAGAAGGAGGAGAGACGAATGAGAATAGACATTTTTTCTTTGGCCGCTCCCAGGTTTTCTAGACAAAGCTCTTTTGTCTTGGCGACTTTATTGCTGAGTGTGCTGAGCGGCTTAGTAGCCTTTAGTTTGGGTGCTTGTCGGCCTGAACCGGCCCGACAGGGAAAGCTTCTCGACATGACTTATCCTTTCGATGAAACATCTATTTACTGGCCGACAGCTAAGCCATTTCAACTGACTAAGGTTTTTTGGGGCATGACTGAAGGTAGCTACTGGTACGCCTCGAACGAATTTGCTGCCTCGGAGCATGGCGGAACCCATGCTGATGCGCCGATTCATTTTGCCCAGGGGGGTCGGACCATAGACCAGGTTCCCCTCGAAGAATGGGTTGGACCAGCGGTGAAAATCGACGTCACCGCTAAGTGTGCGGCTAACCGTAATTATTTGCTTCAGACTGAGGATATTCACGCCTGGGAGAAAAGAAACGGTCGAATTCCCGCCAATGCCTGGGTCATTATGTTTACTGGTATCGGGACAGTCCATTATCCAGATAAGAAGGCAGTCTTAGGCACGGACAAGACCGGTCCGGAAGCCTTGCCGGAGCTAAGCTTTCCTGGGTTTTCAGCGGAAGCCGTGGATTTTCTGATAAAGGAAAGAAATATAAAAGGAATTGCCATCGATACCCCGTCCATTGATTATGGCCAATCCAAGGACTTTAAGGTTCACCAGGTCCTCTGTGCGGCGGAGAAACTGGCCCTGGAAAACATCGCTAATTTAGACCAGCTTCCCGAAAAGGGGGCGACTCTCTACGTAATTCCGATGCTAATTAAAAATGGCACTGGCGCGCCAGCCCGGGTGTTTGCTTTTCTCCCCAAATAAATAGCGATAATCCTTTATTTTTTTGCTTCTATTTAATTTTGTTGAGGTGAGTTTAAACCGGGCTCGGGATGGCTAAAGCCACGAGGCAAGGTTTAGCCTATGGCCATTGTCCTTCCACGCCACCTTTGAATCTTAATAAAAAATAGGCCGAGGTCTGGAAGTGAAGTCCCTATTGCTTTTTAATTAGAGTCATCATTTCTTTAGGTGTCTCCGACTTTCTTGTGGGTAAGAAGAAGATATCTGGACTTGCCTTTTAGCGAGTCCACCCCAGCCGATTTTATGCCGACGAGGTTAATTAGATGAAAAAGATGAATAAAAATAAAATGTGACAGGGACCTGAGAGCGTTTCTTCTAAAACTTCGCATCGAAAGGCTACCTACAGGCCTTCTGGCGCCTTCAATTCTCCGGGTTTGCCCCCCCCAAAACCGGGAAGTTTCTTTTTTTAAATGGACCTTAATTCCAAGATTATGTTTATCTTTGCGGCGGCCGCTTTAGCCCTCGGGGCTGTTGGGCCGAGTCAGATACATTAGTGACTCATTATAATCCTTCCAGTAGTGCCTAACGCCAATCTCTTTTCGCGCAGAGAGTTTTAATTTTTTGGCCGTATGGACGACTTGTGCCTTGAGCCTCGGACATCGACGAAAAGAGCCTTTGACCAGAAAAAATCCCGGTTAAAATTGTCAATGATGTCTGGACCCCATCCAGTAGTTTGAGTCCCCGGTGAGAGGGGAGTATAATTAAAAACCATGAATGAGAAGGCTATTGATTCCATAATCAGAGCGGCTTTAGCTGAAGACATGCCGGCTGGAGATATAACTACCGATACTCTTATTCCGCCCGAACTTCAAGCCAGAGCCGTGATTATCGCTAAGGAAGAGGGGGTTCTGGCTGGTTTGGATATAGCCAGACGCGTCTTTCAGCTTCTCGACCCTTCGGTAGTTTTTGCTAAACAAAAGGAGGATGGCCAGCGTTTCGGCCGGGGGGAGATTTTAGCGCGCCTTTCTGGCCCAGCTGTAGCCATCCTTAAGGGAGAAAGGACCGCGCTTAATTTCCTTCAGCGTCTTTGCGGCATTGCCACCCTGACCTCTCGTTTTGTCGCTGCGGCCGGTCCAAAAACCAAAATCCTCGATACCCGAAAAACCACCCCTAATCTTCGCCTCTTAGAAAAATATGCGGTGCGCATGGGAGGCGGCTATAACCATCGGCTAAACCTTTCAGAGGCGGTTTTAATTAAGGACAACCATCTGCGGCTTTTTGGCTCAATTCGGGATGCCGTCAGAAAAGCTAAGGCTTTGCTTCCGCCGTCAACTGAAATTGAGGTAGAAGTGACTTCAGTGGATGAAGCCAAGGAGGCGTTAGAAGCGGGCGCTTCCCGGCTTCTCCTGGATAACATGCCGCTGCGCCGGATGAGACAAGTCGTCGCGTTGGTCGCTGGTCGAATTCCGGTTGAGGTCTCGGGAAGGATAAATTTGCGTCGGGTCCAGAAAATTTCTCGTCTCGGAGTTGATTATATCTCGGTTGGCCGGTTAACCCATTCCTACCGTTCGGTGGATATCAGTCTGGAATTAATGGAGGATTAATTTGGGTGCAAATAAAAAGGAACAAGCTGATATTCTTATTTTAGGCTGTGGAATAGCTGGGGCCAGTGCGGCATTGGAAGCAGCCAAGCAAGGTTTTCGGGTGATTATTGTGACCCGGGCCACCCGGCCTGAGGAGTCAAATACTTATTATGCTCAAGGAGGCATTGTTTCCTTGGGCAAAGATGACCATCCCGAGATTCTTAAAGAAGACATCATTAAGACCGGCGACGGCCTTAATAATCCCGAAGCAGTCGACATCCTGACCCGGGAGGGCAAGAAGCTGATAGATGAAATTCTGATTAAAGAACTCAAAATTCCCTTTATGCGGAGTAGCCCGGAGGCGCTTGATTATGCCCAAGAGGCGGGACACTCCCGGCGGCGGATCTTACACGTAAAAGATACGACGGGAAAAACAATCGAAGAAGCCTTTATCGCCGCCCTAAGAAAATTCCCCAATATTCTCCTTCTTGCCGACCACACTGTCGTCGACCTCTTGACGATTCCGCATCACTCCAAGAATCCCTTAGCGACCTATCGCGAGCCACAATGCATCGGCGCCTATGTTCTGGAAAATCAAACTGGCCTCGTTAAGAGCATTTTTGCCCCTTATACTATCTTAGCCACGGGCGGTTGTAGTGCTTTATATCTTTATACTTCTAACCCCAAAAGCGCCATCGGCGCCGGCTATGCCATGGCGGCGCGAGCTGGGGCTCGCCTGATAAACATGGAGTACATCCAATTCCACCCGACTTCTCTTTACCATCGAGATGCGGAAGGCTTTTTAATCTCAGAAACAGTGCGGGGAGAAGGAGCCAGGCTGAAAACCAAGGATGGCCAGACTTTCATGGAAAAATACAGCGATAAAGGCGACCTCGCGCCCCGGGATGAAGTCACCAGAGCTATCTACGAGGAAATGATCAACACCAACGCCAATTATGTCCTTCTTGACCTGGCTTCTTATGCTAAATGTGATATAAAGGAGAGGTTTCCCAATATTTATCGCACCTGTCTTCAGTATGGAATCGATATCACTAAGCAGCCAATTCCGGTTGTCCCCGCCGCCCATTATTGCTGTGGCGGGGTCTTAGTTGATGGCTGGGGCCGGACTTCTCTCAAAGGGCTTTATGCGGTGGGAGAAGTAGCCTGCACTGGAGTTCATGGCGCCAATCGCTTAGCTTCTACCTCCCTCCTGGAAGGACTGGTCTGGGGAACAAGAGCGGCTAAGCATATTGCTTCCCATTTTGACCCGACCCCACCCTATAAGGAATCCGAGATTCACCCTTGGTATTATCCGGAGAAAGAAGAAGAGGTTGACCCGGCGCTCATCCAGCAGGATTGGCTGATGATTAGGTCAACGATGTGGAACTATGCCGGAATAATCAGGACAAAAAAAAGACTGGAAAGAGCCAAGGCCGACTTGGAATACCTCCAGCATCGGATTGAAAAATTTTACCGGGAAGCCCGCATGGAGCCGCCGCTGGTTGACCTGAAACACGGAATTCAGGCGGCCATTATGGTGACGAGAGCGGCGCTGGCCAACCCCGTCAGCTTAGGCGCCCATTACCGTAAAGATTGATTCTTTTCGAGTGCTGGCAGAGGTCCGCTGAATAATTCAGGGCGGGAAGATAAAACTTATCATTAATTTTATGGGTAATAAGTTGCCTCTTTCCTAATATCCGTCTTTTTTTTAATTCTTAGATATTGCACCTTGCTTTGTCTTGGCTTAAAAAGGGCTAAATGGAAGCCATGAGGGTAGAAGCGTCAGTAGCCTGAGACGACAGAAAATCACTTCTGAAGATGTATTTTTTAAGTGAAGAGCTGGAATTTATTTAGCCGCCGCATTACCATTGCCAGCCAAAGTATTTTATAATATGGTAATTTAGATGTTGAATAAGCTTCAAAAAGAGGAGTAAGAGATGGCGAGGGATTTTAAGGAGACGCTCAATCTCCCGCGGACGAGCTTTGCGATGAAGGCCCAATTATCGCAAAGGGAACCAGAAATCATCAAAAAATGGGAGAGTCAGCAGCTTTACCAGAAAATATTGGCTAAGAGGCAAGGTCGGCCGGTTTTCGTCCTCCATGACGGCCCGCCTTACGCTAACGGCCACATTCATTTAGGAACAGCCCTTAACAAGATTTTGAAGGATTTTATCGTTAAATCGAAAACAATGCAGGGTTACCTTAGTCCTTATGTTCCAGGCTGGGATTGCCATGGCCTGCCGATTGAAATTAAGGTAGACCAGCAATTGGGGCCGCGCAAGAAAGAAATGTCGGTGATTGAAATAAGAGAGGAATGCCGGCGTTATGCCCTTAAGTTTATCGATATTCAAAGAAATGAATTCAAGCGCTTGGGAGTTTTTGGCCAGTGGGACAAACCCTATCTTACAATGGACCCCGGCTATGAGGCAGAAGTAATTCGCTATATAGCTGCTTTCCTTGCTTCTGGCAATGTTTATAAAGGCCTGCGGCCAGTTCATTGGTGCCCTCATTGTCAGACAGCCCTGGCTGAGGCCGAAATCGAGTATAAGGAAAAAGTTTCGCCTTCGATTTATGTTAAATTTCCGCTTCTCAGCGACCTTTCGGAGAAATACCCAGCTCTCCAGGGCAAAAAAGTTTCCATCATCATCTGGACCACCACTCCCTGGACCTTGCCGGCTAACTTAGCTATTGCCTTTCATCCCGACCATGAATATGTCGCCTTGGAAGCCGGACAGGAGGTTTATATCGTGGCTGGTCGACTGATGCCGGTGGTCGCCGAAGAACTGGGTTTTGCTCAGCCGCAGATTTTAGCCAGGTTTTCGGGGAAAGAACTGGAGGGATTGAAGGCTAAGCATCCCTGGCTTGAGCGCGAGTCGCTCTTAGTCCTGGCTGATTACGTCACGTTGGAGGATGGCACTGGTTGCGTTCATACCGCCCCTGGTCATGGCTATGAAGACTATTTAACCGGCGTCAAATATGGTCTGGAGATATATACCCCTGTTGACGGTGAAGGTCGGTTTATTCCTCAGGTTAAGCGATACGGCGGGCTCAATGTTTTTGAGGCCAACCCCATAATTGTCGAGGACATGAAACGGGAAGGATCTTTGCTAAAAGAAGGCCAGGTTTCCCATTCCTATCCTCATTGCTGGCGCTGCAAGAATCCAGTCATTTTTCGGGCTACTTCCCAGTGGTTTATTTCCCTTGAGGCCAACGGCCTCAGAGAGCGAGCGCTAAAGGAAGTTCAGCGGGTCAAATGGATTCCGCCTTGGGGCGAAGAACGGATTGCTAACATGATTGCTGCCCGGCCGGATTGGTGCATTTCCCGACAGCGATTATGGGGAGTTCCCATTCCGGCGTTTATCTGTGAGGATTGCGGCCAGATAGTTATTTCCGAACATATTGCCCAACACGTGGCCAGTATCTTTTCCCGAGAAGGCTCTAACGCCTGGTATCTAAAGCCCGCCTCCGAGCTTCTTCCCGCTGATACTAAATGTTCCTCCTGCGGGTCAAAGAGGCTGCAGAAAGAAAATAATATTTTGGATGTCTGGTTCGAATCAGGAGCCAGTCATTGTATCTTGGGCCAACGGCCTGACCTTCCTTGGCCCGCGGATGTCTACATCGAAGGTCATGACCAGTATCGGGGCTGGTTTAATAGCTCGCTGATGGTTGGGGTGGGAGTTCGGCATGGCTCACCATACAGAACTTGTATTACCCACGGTTTCGTCCTGGACGAACAGGGCAGGGGAATGTCCAAGTCTCTTGGTAATTATATTGAGCCGACTGAAATCATTGCCGCTAACGGCGCGGAAATTCTTCGCCTCTGGGTGGCCATGCTTAATTATAAAGAGGATGCTCGTTTCGGGCCAGAAATTCTCGAGCGATTAGTTGAGGCCTACCGCAAAATCAGGAATACCTGGCGATTTTTGCTGGGTAACCTTTATGATTTTTCTCCCGACCAGGATTCCTTGCCGAAGGAAGAACTTCTCCTGATAGACCGCTGGGCTCTTGACCGGCTCTTCGATGTCGGGAAAAGGGTGCTCCAGGCTTATGAGGACTATGAATATCATGTAATCTATCACTCCCTCTCCCAATTTTTCACCAACGATTTGAGCGCCTTTTACCTCGATATCCTGAAAGACCGGCTTTATTGTTCGGCGGCCCGCTCCAAAATTCGCCGCTCTGCTCAAACTGCTTTATTCTTGATTCTTCGGGAGACGCTCCTTCTTATGGCGCCCATCCTGCCGTTTACGACTGAAGAAGCTTGGGAAAATATGCCCAGCTTCAAGAATAAGGAAGAATCAATCCACCTGGCTCTTTTCCCTCAATTGGCCGAAGAATGGTTGACGCCCGAAGAAAAGCAAGATTTCGAAACACTGCTGAAGGTTAGGGATAAGGTGTTAAAAGCATTGGAAGAAGCGCGAGCTGGAAAGCTCATCGGGAATTCCTTAGAGGCCAAGGTTATTCTCGAAATTCCTGCCTCTCTTCAACCCACCTTAGATAAGTATTTTAAAGACTTGCCGATGTTGTTCATTGTTTCTGCCGTAGAAATTAAGCCCAGCGTTGAACCCGAAGGAAAGGTGACGGTGGAATTAGCCCCCGGGCAAAAATGTCAACGCTGCTGGAATTATTCTCTGGATGTGGGAAAAAGCGCCGAGTATCCAGAGCTTTGTTCGCGCTGTGAAGGCGTCCTTAAGGGGGAGGGATGAAACGTTTAGCTTGGCTTTATCATGTCCTGGTTTTTATTCTGGTCGGACTTGACCAGTTAAGTAAGGCTGTTGTCGCCAAAAACATTTTCCTCTACCAGAAGGTTGAGGTGATTCCCGGCCTGGTTAATTTAACCCGGATTCATAACCGAGGGGTTATTTTCGGGGCTTTAGCCAATCTCCAGAGTCCAGCTGGTCGCCTCCTTTTGACCCTAATTTCGTTAATTGCCCTGGCCATAGTTATTTTTTATTACCTAAGGACTCCCGCGAGCGCCGGATTAATTAAATTTTCCTTTGGCCTTATTTTGGCTGGAGCCTTGGGCAATCTCATGGACCGGTTATTTCGAGGCTACGTGGTTGATTTTATTGACCTCCATTTAGGTCCCCATCATTGGCCCTTTTTTAATTTAGCCGATTCTTGTATTACTATCGGCGGTCTAATGCTCATTATTTTCCTTATCCGGTCTCCAAGGAGAGAGCTGTGTTCCCCATCTTGCTGAAATTAGGTCCCTTTACTCTCCATACTTATGGCGTCATGATGGCCATAGGTGTGGGGATGGGGCTTTGGTTTATTTTAACCCAGGCTAAAAAGCAAGGCCTGGATACCCGGCGATTAGCTGATGGAGCATTTTATACCCTAATCATTGCCCTCCTCGGGGCTAAATTAGTGCTTTTGGCCGGGCATTTCTCTGAATACATTAAGTCTCCAGGTGATTTGTTAAATTTAGCCCGGTCAGGAGGTGTCTTTCAGGGCGGACTGGTTTTTGGCTTAATTTTTGCTCTTTATTATTTCCGGCGGCACAAAATTCCCACCTGGAAAGCGGCAGACATAATTGCCCCTGGCCTTGCCCTGGGCCATGGTTTTGGCCGGATTGGCTGTTTTTCTGCCTCCTGCTGCTATGGCCGGCCTTGCGGTCTTCCCTGGGCCGTAACATTTACTAACCCTTACTCTCATGAGCTTACGGGTGTCCCCTTAGGCCTGGCCATTCACCCCGTCCAGCTTTATGAAGCTGGTTTAAACTTTCTTAATTTTTTTGCCCTTTGGCTAATCCTTAAGAAAAGAACTTTTACTGGCCAAGTTTTCGCTTTTTATGTCATCAACTATTCTCTAATTCGCTATTTCACCGAGTTTTATCGGGGTGACCATGCGGAGAGAACCTATCTTTTAAGAAGTGCCTCACCCTATCTTAGCTTATCAATGCCGCAATTTTTTTGTTTACTCGGGCTTATTGGTGGCCTCACGCTCCTTTTAATTTTTAAATCCAGGGGAGGCGATGAAAAAAGAGCTTCCCGTCCCTGAGACTGAGGCCGGCCAGCGTCTCGACGTTTATATCGCGCGGCGCCTTAATTGGCTCAGCCGGTCGCAAGTGAAGCGTCTCATCGACCACGGCTTAGTCCGAGTAAACGGAGAAATCATTAAGGCTGGTTATCGTCTTAAGGGAGGGGAGAAAATCGAGGTGGAGCTCGCGCCCACCTTGCCGCCTACTTCCCTTGAACCAGAAAATATTCCTCTAAACATTATTTATGCTGACGAGGAGGTAATCGTTATTAATAAGCCGGCCGGTCTTGTGGTCCATCCTGGTGCCGGAAAGAGAGGGGGAACTCTGGTCAACGCGCTCCTTTATCATTTCCCAGAAATAAAGACTGTGGGCTCGCCCCAAAGGCCAGGAATTGTCCATCGCCTTGACGGCGATACCTCCGGCGTAATGGTAGTTGCCAAGTCTCATTTAGCCTATAAGGCCTTGCAGCGGCAATTTAAAAATCGGGAAGTGGACAAAACATATATTGCTATTGCCTGGGGAAGGATGTCCCAGCCTGGTGGCCGCATTGAATGGGGAATCGGTCGTCATCCCCATGACCGACAGCGCTTTTCTATCCGCTCGCGTCGACCTAAGGAAGCGGTCACCATTTTTTCAGTCCTCCAGGAGGGTAAGGATTTTTCTGTCCTGGAAATAAAGCCCATAACCGGGCGGACCCATCAAATCCGGGTGCACTTGGCTGCGGCCGGACACCCCATTGTCGGTGACCGCCGTTATGGCCGTAAAGAAGGTTCGAGCCGGCGTCTTTTCCTCCATGCCCGGCGTCTGGCTTTCGTCCATCCGACGAAACAGGTCTGGATGGAGTTTGAAGCCCCTATCCCTCCTGAATTCAAGGCCTTTTGGGAAGAGAAAGATTTAAAGCAATAAGCGGCAGCCGTCAAATCTGAGAGTGAGTAGGGGGGGAGGCGCGCTATCCATAGTTTTCATCTTCGGAAGGCAAAAACCTGTCGGCTGCCTGCTTAGCTGAAAAGGAAGGCTGACCTCCCTGCCTACGGGTTTTAATAGGGGTTGGAAATAAATCACAGGCAAAAATAGAGAAGTTATTATTACCGGGCCAAGAATTAGGTTGTTTAGGATGAGCCTAAGGCTTGAGACCGAGCGGTTGATTGTGTATCATATTAATTCCTTTTTCTCCCTTAGCTGCTTAAGTTTGGCAAGGCAGAAAAGGTGAATCATTTCGGAGGATAAAGAATGAAAGATTATTCCCCTGAACAAATCCGCAATATTGCCTTGGTCGGGCATGGCTCCTGCGGTAAAACTTCTCTCGTCGCGGCCTTTCTTTTCAGCGGCGGCGTAACGCCCCGGCTGACAAAGGTGGATAAAGGCAACACAATTACTGATTATGAACCCGAAGAGGTCGACCGTAAAATTTCGATTAATGCGGCGCCCTGCTTCTTAGACTGGAAAGGGTATCGCTTAAACTTGATTGATACTCCCGGCTATCACAATTTTCTCTGGGATACACGAGCTGCGCTCCGGGCAGTCGATGCCGCGGCCGTTCTTGTTTGCGGTGTGGCTGGCGTGGAAGTGGGCACGGAAAAAGTCTGGGCCATGCTGGAGGAGCTGGATTATCCGCGTCTATTCATCATCAACAAGCTGGACCGAGAAAATGCTCATTTTGACCGGACCCTTGAGGCCATCCAACAATTTTTTGGTCGAAAGGCCGTTCCTCTTCAGGTCCCGATTGGGGAGGAAAAGGATTTTACTGGAGTCGTTGACCTGGTCCGAAGAAAGGCCCTGGTTTATGTCAAAGACGAAAGCGGGCAATTCGAGGAACAGGCCGTTCCGGCATCGCTCCAACAGGAAGTCGAAAAAAGAAGAGAGCAGTTGATTGAGATGATTGCGGAGAATGACGAAAAGTTAATGGAAAAGTACTTTGAAGCTGGCGACCTGAGTGAGGAAGAAATTAAAAATGGTCTGAAAAAAGCAGTCTTAGACCGACAGCTTTTTCCAGTATTGGCCTGCTCTGGCCTTTTCAATATTGCCTGCCAGCCGCTTCTTGACGCCTTGGTCGAGCTTCTGCCCTCGCCGTTGGAAAGACCGCCTCTTAAGATCATCAAGGACAAGGAAGAGGGTTGGCTAAAGCCCTCTCTGGAGACGCCTTTTGCGGCGCTCGTCTTTAAAACTATTTCCGACCCGTATACTGGTCGCATTTCCATTATGCGCGTTTTTTCGGGTAAGGTTAACCCGGATGTCACGGTGACCAACACGACTCGCGAAGCCGAAGAAAAACTTGGTGGACTTTTCTATCTCCAGGGGAAAGAACAAGTCCCAGCCGGTCAAGCCAGAATGGGCGATATTGTGGCAACGGCCAAGCTGAAGCTAACCACAACTGGCGACACCCTCGCCGCTCGGGGTGCGGATATTGTTTTTCCGACCATCAAATTTCCCGAGCCCTCTATTTCCTTTGCTATCGAGCCCAAGACGCGGGCGGATGAAGACCGCATCTCTCAAGCCACTCACCGGATTACGGAAGAAGACCCGACCGTCCGGATTGAACGTGACGCCGAGACAGGCCAGTTGCTTATTTCGGGTAATGGCCAGCTTCACGTAGAAATAACCACGGAAAAGTTGAAGAAGAGATATAATGTCGATGTCCTTCTCAAGCCGCCCAAGATTCCCTATCGGGAAACAATCAAAGGTCGTTCGGATGTGCAGGGAAAATACAAGAAACAAACCGGCGGTCGCGGCCAGTACGGCGATGTCAAGATCAAAATGGAACCCTTGGCCAGAGGGACGGATTTTGAGTTCGAGGATAAAATTTTTGGCGGGGCCATTCCCAAGAACTACATCCCGGCCATTGAAAAGGGCATTCAGGAAGCCAGAAAGAAGGGGGTCCTGGCTGGTTACCCAACCGTTGATTTCAAGGTTATTCTTTACGACGGCAGCTACCATGAAGTTGATTCTTCGGACTTAGCTTTCAAAATAGCCGCTTCCATGGCTTTTAAAAAGGGGGCCAAAGAAGCGAAACCAACCCTTCTTGAGCCGATCATGAATGTCGAGGTTTATACGCCTGAAAACTACCTTGGGGACATTATGGGGAATCTCAACGGCCGCCGAGGCCGCTTGCAGGGAGTTGAGCAGAAGGGAAATATGAGGATCATAAAAGCCGTTGTTCCCATGGCTGAAATGTTAGATTTTGAGCCAACTTTGACCTCGATTACTGGCGGTCGGGGCTCTTTTGTGATGGAATTTTCCCATTATGAAGAGGTGCCGGCTCAAATTCAGCAAAAAATTATTGCTGAGGCGGTGCGAGAAGGAAGAGTTAAGCCAGAGGAGGAATAAGAATCATTCTGGCTCTCTTTCATTTTATCTGGGCTGGTTTGAAGCTCAGAAATTGGTGCCATCTCACATATTTACCTAATTTTTATCAATGGAAACTGGGGCCAACTATGTGCGCCCCATGTCAAGTATTTAAAATAGATTCTCAAAGAACAGAGCCAAAAACTATTCGCCCTTATTGAGGGCAATATATAGATTCGAGGGAATGGCCAGCAATCAGCTCGTCGAGTTTCAAAGTCAGGCACCGATGACGGTCCATTCACCTCACTTATATACTTAATTTTTAGGAAGTTCCGGGTTTGGTGTGGGTAAACCTGGAGAATTAAAGGCGCCAGAAGGCTTACGGCGAGCCTTTGGATGAGGAGCTTTAGCCGAGTTTTAAAAGCAAATTGCCTATGTCGCTCTCATATTTTATTGGTCTTCTTTTAATTAGCTTCATGGACAATAAACCCGCATGAGGCGTATTGGCTAAAAGATGCATCCAAATATCCTATTTTTACCCACAGGAAAGTCGGAAGAACCAATTTTTATTAAATTGGGCGAAGGGAGAAGCCCAGAGAAGGTAGAATGCTTAAAATATAATTTAATCTTTAAGACCAGGGAGATGTCTTCTTCGGCGCTGAAGAAGGCCGAAGACGAAAACGCGGAAAAAAACCTGGATGGGAGAGGGGCCATTTTAGGTGTGTCTTTAATTTAATTAATATGAGCAAAATGGCAGAGCCATTTAAAATTTATTCTCGGAGGTTAGGAATGATAAAGGGAGGAAAGGTCTGGATTTTTTCTGGGCTTTTGGTTTTAGTTAGTTTCCTTGGCGCTCAGCAAACGAAGGTTTTAACTCCGGCCGAAGAAGCGAACTATTTACAGTATACCCAGACTGAGGAAATAGCCCGCTTTTTAAGCTTAGTCGACCATCTTTCTCCTGAGGTCAACGTGCTTCTGGCTGGCCGCACCCGGCCAATTCCCAACTTTGATTATCGGAACCTCTATTTGGTGGTTATCAACGAAACCGGAGTTACCTCCCCAGAAGGCCTTGACCGCCACAAGCCCACGGTTTTTATCTTTGCTTCGCAACATGGCAACGAACAATCTGGCAAGGAGGCCATCCTCCAGTTTATTCGCGACCTGGCGGTTGGGGAATTGCGGCCGCTGGTGAAAAAGCTTAACTTTTTAATCCTGCCTCAAGCTAATCCCTACGGCAATTGGTTTGATGTCAGAGTAAATGAGCAAAACCTGGACCTTAACCGGGACCATGTTAAGCTGGAAGCTGAAGAAACCGCGGCCATTCATCGGATATTTCAAGCCTGGTTACCGGAAGTAACGCTTGACCTCCACGAAAAGGGCGATGATTATTATCGGGTTTCGATTGGCTGTGTCTCCAACCTGAATATTCATCCCCAGCTTCAGGCGTTTTCGCGGCAAGCCCTCTTTCCCGAAGTTAATCGTAGCTTGGAAAAAAGAAGAATTACTTTTTTTGAATATTTAGTGAGCCAGGAAATGGGCCTGGATTCTTCGGCGGGAGTTAGGTATAGCCCGCAAGAATTGGCTGGCCGAGAAATGATGTGGCGCTATTCTACGACGGACCTCAACGATGGTCGCAACAGTTTGGGTATTTATGAAACCCTTTCTTTTATCCAAGAATGCGCTTCTCGGCACGACTTGCCAACCCTGGCCGAAAGAACTCGCTGGCAATATTTTGGCGTCCGGAGCTTGATGGAAGCGCTGGCCAATCATGCCGAGGAAGTCTTAGACCTTGTGCGGGGGTTAAGGAAATCGCTGGTGGAGAAAGCCATGGTTTACCAGCCTGATGACCTGGTGCATTTGCGGATGGAATATGCGCGCGACGAAGCTAACCCGACATTAACCATTAAACAATTTGAACGGACCGAAAGTCCGGTCCGGGGAATCCTCAAAGTAGATAAAAAAGCTGGTGATTATCTCTTGCAGAGTGAAATAGAGCCGGCCCCGGCGCCCGGGCAATACAAAATAAGCCCTCAGGTGATTAAGAACTGGTTTCCCTTAGTGACTTCGAAGCTGACCGTCACCAGGCCCTTAGGCTATATCATACCCGCTCAGAGGCTGGATGTTATTGATACTTTGCGGCGACACGGAATTAAGGTCGAAATGGTCATCCAGGACAAGACGGTCGAGGTTGAAGCTTACGAAGTGACGGAGATTATTCCCTCTCGCTATGATTATCTTCCGCCCGAAAAAATAGAAGTGGCGGGCCGGAGCCTCCAAACCTTAGTTCGCAAGGGAGATTTTTACGTCTCCTGTGGCCAATTAGCGGCCAACCTAATTCCCTGTCTTCTGGAGCCTCAGTCCCAGTATGGTCTGATTCGGTATTGGAGTTACCATCTTGTCCCTGAAAAAGGCAATTTTTATGCTCTCTTCAGAGTGATTAAGCCAGCTGGCCTTTCTTTGGTTCCCTATCGTCCCTGGTAAAAATCAGGAGATAGCTTCGTCCTGGAGAAAAAATTATCGGGTTGATGGTAATTATTTTTGTCTTCTCGCCGATAAGCTAAGGTGGACCCAGTTTAACCTGTAATTTTTTTGCGCCTTTCTTGTGGGTAAAAATTGGATATTTAGATGCACCTTTTAGCGAATTCAGCTCGGGTGGGTTTATATCCATGAAGCTAATTAGGTGCATATAAACAAGCGCCGATAGCGACCCGAGAAAGTTTCCTCTAAAAATCTACATCAAAAGGCTCCTGAAATTCTTTTTAGCGCCTTCTATTCTCCAAGTTTATCCACACCAAACCCGGAAGTTCCATCTTTAATAATTCAGAATAAAAAGGCGTTCACTTCTTTTCAGTCAGCTCAAGATAGATAATTTCTACCAGGCTGGGCCGCCTGGTTCGTCCGGGAGCTACCGGGGTTTCCTTAACGTTTAAAGCCGCCTTGATTTCCTCCAAAGATTTTCCTTGGGCCAATAAGGTTTTAACCTGGGCTTGCCTGGCCTCAAGCTCCGAGATAGCTTTTTCCACGCCTGAACGGTCGATAACCTCACCATGTCCATGAATAAAGCTCGTCGCCTCTAATTGGAGAACCTGCTTGAGTATTTTCACTACCCCGAAGGAGTTGCCGCCCTTTTGCCGATGAATTAGCGGCTCCCGTCCGATAAAAACCAGGTCACCCAAGAAGGCCACTTTTTCTTCAGGAAGATAGACAACCGTATCCCCACTCGTATGGCCAGGTCCAAAATAGAGAAGCTGAAGCACAGTTTTTCCGGAGTGAATAATCATTTCCTGCTTATAGGTAATCGAGGGGAAATAGTCGAGAAGCGGCCCTTCCTTTATAGCTTCTTTCATTTCCTGGAAAGTATTCTCATGGGCAATGACGGGGATTCCCTTGGGCCAACCGATTAATCCGTTGACATGGTCGCCATCACTGTGGGTCAGAATTATTGCTTGGAGCGGAAGGGAGCTGATTGGGGAGATCGCTGTCAGCATTTCTCGGGCGGAGTCAGCGGTCATCTTAGCATCGACGACAATTACCCCTTTTTCTCCGATGATGAACCCGGTATTAGCCCCGCTGCCACCAGTTACCTCATAGACATTGGCTCTAACTTGTTTTATTTCTAAGGCCGGAGGAGCCTGGGTTGTTTGCGCCAAACCAAACCCGGGCCAGGCGATGACCAGAATGACTAAAAGAACTAACCTCTTAGGCCACCTAAGATATTTAGCCCTCTTACCTTGAGTCTTTTTCATTCTTTACCTCCAAGTTTTGGCTTCCAAAGAAAATCATTGATTATTGTTTTAATTAGGATTTTATTAATTTGCTTTTCTCGGGGCAAGGAAAATTGCTGCCAATTAAACATTATGACATACTACCTATTTCCAAATTTCCCTTTTTCTTTCCCCTAAATATTGACGCGCTATACCCCCGCTCTCTTTACTTGCTATTTATTTATCTTTTAGAAATAGCTGCTAATTTATAGAAATAGCTGCCAACTTACATATTTACCTAATTTTTCTTAATTAAAGTTCGGTCAGCCTTTTCTGTTATTGTCCAGATTACCAGGAGCTCTAAGATATATATCTCAGCAGTCAACGGCCTGCAATGCCTCTTATATTAGGAGGTGCCTTAAATATGCCAAGGTATTTTGAGCCGGTCAGCCAGAAGAAAATTGGCCATGACTCGGAGCATTCTTAGCCAGCTAAGGGGATAAGAAACAACCTTAGTTCTTCTCTTTTTTACCGCTTCCACTATTGCCTCCGTAGTTTTGACGGCAGCGACCAAGGTGAAGGCTGTGCCTAATTGCCAAAGGTTATGGGCGTCAGAACCAGCCACGAGCGGTAAATCATATTTTTGACAGGCCTCTATAGCTTTTTCATTCGGATTGAAAAATCGGTTATAAAAGGCGGAAAACTCGACGGCGTCAAAGAGCTCGTGGTAATGGTCTAATTGATTAAAAAGAGACCTAAAGCCCGGGAAATAAGGGTGGGGGGCAATGATTAAGGAGTCTGGGTGAGAAAGAGAGGCCAAATCTTTGAGTTTGAGCTCATTTTTCTCGGGAAGAAAAGGTGGATTGATAACGAGAACGTGTTTTCCCTCGCAGGTAATTTCGGCTCCGGGAAGAAGCAGGAGGTTATATTCCGAGGCTAATTTCTGCAGCTCACTATCAAAAGTAAGGGAATTGTGGTTGGTGATAGCCAGGGCGTCAAACTCTAACTGGGAAGCCCGCCGAATTAACTGGTGAGCGTCGTAAGCAATATTATCCTTAGGGTCCTCCCTGCTATGGGTATGGAAATCAACCTTAAGCCATTTTTCAGTCAATTCTGGCCTGTGCTGAATGGCTACGCTTTAGCCTGAAGGGCCTCCTGGACTTTTTTCCCGATTTCAGCCGGCGATTTGGCCACATAAACCCCGGCTGCTTCCAGAGCTTCCATTTTTTCCTTGGCCGTGCCCTTGCCTCCGGCAATAATAGCCCCGGCATGACCCATGCGGCGGCCTGGAGGGGCAGTTTGGCCAGCAATAAAGCTGACTACTGGTTTGGGAAATTCAGCCTGGATATAAGCGGCCGCCTCTTCTTCAGCTGTTCCGCCGATCTCGCCGATGAGAATAACCGCCTCCGTTTCCGGGTCATCTTTGAAGAGCTTAAGTAAATCGATGAACTTTAGCCCGACAATAGGGTCGCCACCAATGCCAACCGCAGTGGATTGCCCATAACCCAGTTTGCTAACCTGGTCGACCGCTTCATAAGTTAAGGTTCCGGAACGAGAGATGATGCCAATTTTTCCTGGTTGGTGGATGTGACCAGGCATTATGCCGATTTTGCATTTTCCTGGCGAAATTATTCCAGGAGTATTGGGGCCGATTAAACGGCAGCGCTTATCTTTTAAATAGGCTTTAGCTTTAATCATATCAAAGGTAGGAATTCCTTCCGTGATGCAGACAATGAGAGCTACGCCGGCATCGGCGGCTTCCATGATGGCATCAGCAGCAAAAAAGGGTGGCACAAAAATAGCCGCGGCATTGGCTCCTTCCTGGCGCACAGCCTCTTCCACGGTGTTAAATACCGGTACTCCCAGATGAGTCTGGCCGCCTTTGCCCGGCGTTACTCCCGCCACGACCTTAGTTCCGTACTCCTGCATCTTTTGAGTATGAAAAGTTCCCTCGCCGCCTGTGATACCCTGAACGACCACTCTTGTTTTTTCATCAATCAGAATGCTCATTGGCTTACTCCTTTCGCTAAGCGAACAACGCGCTCGGCCGCTTCCTTCATCGTTTCCGCGGAATAAAACTCGAGACCAGATTCGGCTAAAATTTTTCGTCCCTCTTCCATGTTTGTCCCTTGAAGGCGAACTACCATCGGTACATTTAACCCCACTTCCTTGGCTGCCTTAACAATACCGCGGGCCACGAGGTCACAACGGACAATGCCACCAAAGATGTTAATCAAAGCGGCCTTGACATCCCGGTCAGCAACTAAAATCTTGAAGGCATTGGTTACGGCCTCCTCGGAGACACCACCCCCAACATCCAGAAAATTTGCCGGCATACCACCAGAATGCATGATTATGTCCATGGTGGCCATGGCTAATCCGGCGCCGTTGACCATGCAGCCCACGTTCCCATCGAGCTTAATGTAATTAAGGTTATACTTAGAAGCTTCTACTTCAAGCGGCGATTCTTCGTAGATATCCCGCATGGCTTGAATTTCGGGATGGCGGGGCAGGGCATTATCATCAAAGTTCATTTTAGCATCCAAAGCTAAAATACTTCCTTGGCTGGTAACGATGAGGGGGTTAATTTCAGCTAAGGAGGCATCAGAGGCTTCGAAAGCTCGATAAAGAGAAGCGATGAACTTAACGGCCTGCTTGTGAGTTTCCCCACTCAGCCCCAATTGATAAGCTAACTTTCTTCCCTGAAAGGCCAGAAAACCAGTGGCCGGGTTGACATATTCCTTGAAGATTAGTTCTGGTTTTTCGGCCGCCACTTTTTCGATTTCCACTCCTCCTTCGGGCGAAGCCATGATGACCACCGCTTCTCTTGCCCGGTCGATGACGATGCCGAGGTAAAGCTCCTTGGCCACTTCGAGCGCCTCTTCCACCAGCAACTTGCGGACGATTCGACCCTCCGGGCCGGTTTGATAGGTTACTAACTTCATCCCGATCATTTTTTGAGCTAATTTTTCCGCTTCCTCGGCTGAATTGGCCAACCTGATGCCGCCCGCCTTGCCCCGGCCGCCGGCGTGAATTTGGGCTTTGAGAACGACGCGGCCGCCAATTTGAGTGGCCACTTCCCGGGCTTGAGCGGGAGTTTCAACCACGTTGCCGCGAGGCACTTGAACTCCATATTTAGCCAAAATTTGTTTGGCCTGGTACTCATGGATTTTCATTTCTTACTTCCTTTCGTTCAAAAATATAATTGAAAAAGTCTACCTATCTCACTTCTTCTGTTCAGCTGAAGGCTATGCCCACGAGGCTATTCTTTTCGGTATTGTTTTTTGCCTTCTTCGTAAAGGTCGCCTCCATACATGTCGTTGATGACAATGCAAGGAAAATCCTTAACCTTGAGACGGATGATGGCTTCCGGACCGAGCTCGGGATAGGCGACAACTTCCGAGGCTTCGATAGTTTTGGAAATGAGCGCACCGGCGCCACCTACTGCCGCCAGATAAACAGCTTTATATTTTTTCAGGGCCTCCTTGACCTCAGCGCTGCGGGAGCCTTTGCCGATAGTTCCCTTCAAGCCCAAGGCATGAAGAAGGGGAGCATAGGAATCCATTCGATAACTTGTGGTGGGCCCAGCGGAACCGATTGGTTTTCCAGGTCGAGCCGGGGTTGGCCCGACGTAATAGATAAATTGTCCCCGGACATCAATGGGTAGGTCTTTACCCTCTTTGATGAGGTCAATCAACTTTTTGTGGGCGGCATCGCGGCCGGTAAGTAGATAACCCGTAATAAAAACCCGGTCACCAGCCCTCATCTTCTCGATGGTCTCGTCGGAAACAGGCGTGGTAATTCGATGCTCAGCCATTTTTTCCTCTTGCTCTTTTTCTAATCCTTAGGTCAATAGCCTAAGGCTTTGCATTCGTTGACGGTTTTGGTTACGGAGGCGATGGTTTTTTCAAACATAGCTCTTTCTTCAGCAGTCAGCTTTATCTCAAAAATCTTTTCCACTCCTTTAGCGCTGATCAAAGCAGGGACACCGATAAATAGTCCATTGACACCGTACTCACCTTCACACAAAGCGGCGCACGGTAGAATTCGGCGTTTATCCTTGAGATAGGCTTCAGCCATAACAATGGCACTCCAGGCGGGGCTGAAGAAAGCGGACCCTTTCCCGAAAAGCTTAACAATTTCCGTGCCGGCTTCTCTTGTCCGGTGGACTAAACGTTCGATTTGTTCGGGGGTGGCGATTTCCGCCAGAGGAATGCCGCCAACTGTAGTTAGCCGAGGAAGCGGCACCATGTCTGGCCCATGGCCGCCTAAAACCACGCCGGCCACGTCGGCCACCGAAACATTTAGCTCCATGGAAATGAAAGCTCGCCACCGCGCCGTATCCAGAGTACCGGCCATCCCGCAGACTTGATTCTTGGGAAAACCAGTAATTTTGTGGAAGACATAAACCATGGCGTCAAGCGGGTTAGTAACGACAATGCAGAAAGCTTTGGGGGCATACTTAATTATCCCTTCGGCGACCTGTTTGATAATTTGGATGTTGACATTAAGCAAGTCTTCCCGCGTCATACCCGCTTCCCGAGGCTTGCCAGCCGTAATGATGGCGATATCAGCACCGGCAATGTCAGCGTAATCAGAGGTGGCGACGATATTGGCATCATAGTTTCCGTGGGGAGCCATTTCCATCAGGTCCAGCGCTTTGCCTTTAACCACGTTCACATAGGAGGGAACATCAAGAATGACGATATCGCCGAGTTCTTTTTGGCCGGCCAACATCGCCAGGATTTGGCCGATTTGGCCACCGCCTATAAGGGCTATCTTCTTCCTCATAAAAACCTCCTTTTTAAAACTGATTAAATGATTATTGCTGTTCCTCCGACCCTTTTTGACCTAAATAAGCCGAGGAAAAGCAAGAGAGACCTATCCAATTTTTATTGCCGAAGCGAATACCATAGGCTAATTTTTTAGCCAGAGTCAAGCCAATCAGAAGAGCTTGGTTCATCGTTTTACGTAAGCTTGCCAACGAGCTTCTAAGTCCGGGGACTGGACCGTTTCCAGCAAGTAGTCGGCAAATTGCGCTCCCGTCGCTCCTGTTGGCCTGCCGGTGATAACCAATTTTTTTTCGTACTGGCCACAAATATCAAGAGCCATTTCTAATTTCTTCCCCTTTTCGGGAAAACCAATATGGTTGAGGAGCATGGCCGCGGCTCGAATCATGCTGGAAGGGTCGGCGTAAATCGCCCTTCCTTCCTGGACCATCCGGGGAGCCGAACCGTGAATCGCCTCGAACATGGCGTATTGCTTGCCGATATTGGCTGAACCGGCAGTGCCGACACCTCCCTGAAATTCCGCCGCTTCGTCTGTAAGGATATCGCCATAAAGGTTAGGCAAGACGAAAACCTGGAATTCGCGACGCCGCTTCTCGTCAATGAGCTTGGCCGTCATGATGTCGATATACCAGTCGTCAGCTTGGATTTCTGGATATTCTTTAGCAATCCGATAAAAATTCTCAAGAAAGCGGCCGTCAGTGGTTTTAACCACATTGGCTTTGGTTACACAGGTAACTCGGGTTTTGCCCGTTTTTCGGGCGTGCTCAAAGGCCAAACGGCAAATTCTCTCTGCGCCAGGCGCGCTGATTAACCGGAAATCAATGGCGATGTCGGCGTCAACCTCAATCCCGAAGGGGCCAAGCGCGTAGACATCTTCGGTGTTTTCTCGAAAGAAGATCCAGTCAATCCCCTGTTGGGGGACTCTTACTGGCCGAACGTTGGCAAACAGGTCAAGCTCCTTACGCATCGCCACGTTACAGGATTCGATGTTTGGCCAGGGGTCGCCCTTGCGGGGAGTGGTAGTCGGTCCCTTCAAGGTGACATGACATTTCTTGATTTCTGCCAGCACATCATCGGGGATTGGTTTAAGACAAGCCGCTCGGTTCTCAATCGTCAAACCCTCGATTGTCCGTAATTCGACCTTGCCTTTTTTAATTTCTTCTTGGAGCATGAATTGGAGAACGCGCTCCGACTCTTTGGCGATGTAAGGGCCGATTCCGTCGCCGCCAATGATACCGATAATAATTGGTTTGAGCCGGGAATAATCAATCCAGTCGGGTTGAGCCTTGATTACTGCCATTCGTTTCATTTGAGCTTCAAGAAGCCGGCCAAAATGCTGTTTGGCCTTTTCGATAGCTCCGTAATCCATAATCATTCCTCCCTAAGTAAAAAAATATGATGGAAAAAGATTTTATCTATTTAGCTTCTTAAAATCAATCAATACTTTTCCCCGTGGCCAATTTTGGCGGGGCCGAGAGTTTATTAGCTTATCCGAATTTAGTTATATAGACCCCTTCCATTTGTGAGGGGTTGATTTGAAGCCCAGGTCCGGGATGGCCAAAGCCACCAGGAAGGGTTTAGCTTTTCCCCAGTGGCCTTCAAGCAAACCCCCTGGCGCCGAGGAGGTCTGAGGCCGCTAAGAAATGGTTGAAGCCTTTGCGGCCCGTTTGTCTTCCCACCAACCTCATAGGGCCGAGGATGTCCGAGCCTGAAATAAGCCAACGGAGACGCCAAACGCAGGAAAATAACACCTTTACTAAATTTATAACGGGGAGACGAATTCCGCCGGAATCGCGAAGGCCGAAGAGGGATGGCGTCAAAAGCCAACTTGGGAGCGAGGTCATTCAGGAGGCGTCGCTATCAACTCGTGCCAGGAAGGAGAGAACCGGTCGGATAAAACTGGGGGATTTTCAAAGGACGGAAAAAACTCGGGCCGGCCAAGTTGGTTTTCACTTTTGCGCTTTTTTTTGTTACGTAATAATCAAAAGTAGACGTAATGTAAAAAACATAAGTAGACAAAAAGTAGACAAAAAGTAGACGTTAGGGGAATTGGATATGGTAGAACCGTTACTTGAAGGAGGTTCTACCATCATGAAGACACAACTACACAAAAGATTATCCCAGGATTTTGTGGAAGAGATTCTTGAGGCCTTTAACTCTCATCGTATAAGCGAGGAGAAGGCCTGTGAGCTACTCGGGGTCAAGCGGGCCAGGCTATACCGGCTTAGACGGCGCTGGCTGGAATGCCTGATAGGGAATAAAGCTTTCTCTCTTTATGGGCGACAGAACAGTTGTTTTCATCAATTGCCGGAGGAAG
>Ga0078972_1000694_pt1 | contig 138383 bp, 122 predicted proteins | sample YelNatPaOPGAMG01_FD_67568 | JGI IMG/M metagenome (GOLD analysis project Ga0078972, IMG submission 67568) | Hot spring thermophilic microbial communities from Obsidian Pool, Yellowstone National Park, USA - OP-RAMG-01 (SPADES assembly) (version 2) | ecosystem: Environmental > Aquatic > Thermal...
AATTAAGGGAGTTCGTTATCGTTGCCCGTGTATGGGCGGGTGGGGCAAGGGCAACTATAAATAATGATAGCCCGTTGGCTTCTGAAAATATTTTGGCAAGGCCACGGAGAAGGCGGGCAAAAAATGGGGGGACTGAGTTTCAATCCTACCAATGAATTTTTGCCCGTATGCTGTCCGCCGAGCGAGCAAACAAATTCATCCAGAAATGAACGAAAGTCTTGTTTGGTCGGGGCGGTGAGATTTGAACTCACGACCTCTTGGACCCGAACCAAGCGCGCTAGCCAGACTACGCTACGCCCCGTTTAGTTGGCTGCATAAATGTGCAGCTTCTTAAATACGTTGAAGTGAAAAACAAAAAAATGCAATGTTAAACTTTGAAATACTGTTCTGGCCAAAATCGTTACAATTGAATATTTATTGAAAAATATTCTGAAGTTAATTCCTGGAGGGTTGGGTTTTGCCCCGACCGAATTTCGGATCATTCTTTGATGGTCGGGTTAATCCTGGCCCAACGGACTTCGAGGCAGCCGTCCCTCCAATATTTTTTCTCCAACTGCGGAGGCACGCGATCCTCCAATATTATAAATACCGGGAAACATATGTCTCAAGTAAACGTATAATGATTTTCAGTTTAACTTGCAAGGGCATCCGTAATCAACAAAAGCACTAACTCCCGTAAAAACTTAATGAGTTTTCTGCTTTTAATAATTCCAAATTCTCAGACTGTTATTGTCGGAGGTAAGATTTGGGGTTCAGGTTTTTTAATGACTTCACATAAGCTGCTGGCTGTGATATTTATTGTTTATGTCTGATAAAGGTTCAAGACTGGATAAATGGTTGTGGGCAACACGGGTCTTTAAGACAAGAACCCAGGCAACGGATGCATGCAAGAGCGGGCATGTTAAGATAAATGATCAAACAGTAAAACCCGCGCACGAGGTCAAGGTAGGCGAGGTCATTTCCATAAAATTAGGGGTTATAGAGAAGACGGTTAAGGTTTTAGGAATGCTTGAACGCAGGGTTAGTGCATCTGTGGCAAAGACGTATATAGAGGACTTAACTCCGCCAGAGGAATATCAAAAGCTACGGAGGCCTGAATATCAACCTGTATTTTTCAGGCCAAAAGGTAGTGGTAGACCTTCCAAAAAAGACCGTCGTGATTTACAAAAGCTCTTGTAATTGCTCTAACATATCCTGGGTAACTGTTCGCCTGTGAGCATTTCCAGGATTCGAGTTGTGCCTAATGAATTTCGTAACAATACCCTTGCTTCTGATGAGTTATCTACTGATCCAATAACAGCTGGATCGAGCCCTAATTTGTGCTTTTTCATAATATCCAGGCATTTAGAACAATGTTTTTCTGGCACAATAGCTATCATTCTTCCCTCGTTGGCTACGTATAGTGGGTCCAGACCAAGCAATTCACATGCACTTTTAACGTCTTCAATTACTGGTACATTAGCCTCTTCAATAGTCATAAGAGTATTTGATGTACGGGATATTTCTATCAGTGCAGTTGCAAGCCCGCCTCTGGTTAAGTCACGCATGCAATGAATTTCAACGCCCGAGTTAATTAGTTCAAACACCAGGCCATTTAGCAAAGCGCAATCGCTCTGGATAGCGGATTCGAGTTGCAATCCGGATCGTTTGATCATTATAGCGATACCGTGTCTGCCTATATCGCCATTGATAATTACTACATCACCGGCTTTGACCTGGCTCGGATGTATCTTTTGATTGTGCTCGATAATTCCGATGCCTGAAGTATTAATAAATACTCCGTCACCTTTGCCTTTATCGACGACTTTTGTATCTCCCGTTACAATATTTACGCCCGCTTGTTTGGCTGTATGCTTCATGGACTCAACAATCTGCGTGAGTACATCTACAGGTAAGCCTTCTTCAATAATGAATCCTGCGCTTAGCCATAGAGGCCGGGCACCAGCCATTGCTAAATCATTTACGGTGCCAGTGATTGCGAGTTTTCCAATATCACCTCCCGGGAAAAAAAGAGGGCTAACGGTGTATGAATCAGTTGTAAAAGCTAGTTTTTGATTGTTAAGGGTTAATATGGCTGAGTCATGATTAGTATCTAACTCAGGATTAATAAATGCAGGGCCGAATATTTTCTGTATCAATTGGTACGTTAATCTGCCGCCGCTTCCATGGGCTAAAGTAATAACTGAGTAATTCTGCAATGATACCGGGCAACAAAAGTTATCTGTTTGATTAATGTTTTGATGATTGTTTATGTTAGATTTTTCCATAACTGATCAATTTATTCAATCAGGGTATCCATTTGGATGGTCTTTGTGCCATTTCCATGCGGATTCGATTATTTCTTTTAGCTCTGGAAGTTTAGGAACCCAGCCTAAATCTCTTTTTGCTTTTTCGGCGGAGGCGACTAATCTGGGTGGGTCTCCGGGGCGTCTTTCTTTTACAACTGTTGGAATTTTAACGCCAGTTACTTCTTCGCACATTTTGATAACTTCGAGTACTGAATATCCATTTCCGTTGCCCAGATTATAAAAGCCACAAATACCATCTTTAAGCGCAAGAATATGAGCTATGGACAAATCAATGACGTGGATATAGTCGCGTATGCATGTGCCATCGGGTGTAGGATAGTCTTTGCCGTAAATTTCACAATGAGGTTTTTGACCTAGAACTACTTTCAAAACGTTAGGAATCAGATGTGTTTCGATTTTGTGGTGTTCACCAAAATTTGGACTTGCACCGGCTGCATTAAAGTACCTGAAAGCAACAAACTCCATCCCGTAGATTTCATGGTACCATTTTAGGATGCGTTCGAACATCAGTTTAGATTCGCCATATGGGTTTACAGGGTTTTGTGGAAGGTCTTCTGTCATTGGAAACTGTTTAGGCGGACCATACGTAGCACATGTTGAGCTGAAGACGAATTTTCGTACACCGCAGATTCGGCTGGTTTCCAATAAACGAAGCGCATTAGTGACATTGTTCTCGAAATATTTATGGGGATTTTGCATTGATTCACCGACCAATGCGCTGGCAGCAAAATGAATTACAGCCTCAGGTTTGAATGTTGTTAAAGTTGTTTTTAACAATTCAACATCTGCTATGTCGCCAAAAACAAAAGACGCCTTGTCTGAAACTGCGGATCTGTGCCCCTCGCATAAATTATCATAGACTAAAACAGAATGTCCATAATCGATCAGGCATTCGACGCATACCGATCCAATATATCCTGCGCCACCAGTAACAAGCACTCTCATAATAAACCAAGTTAATTTTGTTTTTGGCCGATGACAATAAAATTAATGATTCGACAACCACTTAATTTTTAACGTGTAGTCCAATTAATTATCGACGTATGTGAAGTAAGAATTTCCAGGTCAAAATTTGAACGGAGTTAAAAGTTGCCATCTAAAAAGGCAAATGCTTTGAAAAACTGAGTTCTATATATCTGATTGGGTCAAAACCTGATTTTTAAATAAAAAACATTGAAAACGAAATTTCAGATCTTATAATTTTGCGGAAAATAAAATCCATGAAAATTGCAGCGCTTAAAGAACCTGTGGCAAGTGATCCTAGAGCTATATTAATTCCTGATACCGTCAAAAGATTGGTGCAAAAGGGCATGGAAATTATTATTGAGTCTGGTCTGGGTGAGGGGTGCGGGTATTCAGATAGTGGTTACATTGCAGCGGGCGCAAAAGTATCAAGCAATAGAGATGAAATCTTAAGAGAGGCCGATCTGGTGCTAAGAATTCGTAAGCCTGCGCTAGAAGAAGTTTTGTTAATGCGGCCGGGTAGCGTTCAAGTTAGTTTTTTAGATCCATTTAATGATGATGTTATTGTAGGGGCATTAGCCAGGGCCAGGATTAGTGCCATTAGTCTGGAGATGATCCCCCGTATAACCAGGGCTCAGAAAATGGACGTTTTATCGTCCCAGGCCAATCTTGCTGGCTATGTTTCTGTGTTATTAGCGGCGAACTATTGCAAAAAAGTTTTTCCAATGATGACAACAGCGGCGGGGACTCTTTCTCCGGCAAGGGTTTTTGTTTTAGGTGCGGGTGTGGCCGGGCTTCAGGCTATTGCAACAGCCAAGCGATTGGGCGCTAAAGTTACTGCATTTGACACGAGACCTATAGTTGAGGAGCAAGTTAAATCACTGGGGGCTGTTTTTTTAAAAATTGATCTTGGTCAGACTGGTCAGACGGCCAACGGTTATGCGAAGGCCTTAACCGACGAGCAACTTCAAAAGCAACGAAGTGAATTGAAGAGGATTTGTGCCGAATCCGATGTAGTTATTTCGACTGCACAAGTTTTTGGCAAACGTGCTCCGATACTTATTACTAAGGATATGATTAAGGCAATGAAACCTGGAAGTGCAGTTGTCGACTGTGCAGTGGAAAGCGGCGGCAACGTTGAGGATACCCCAGTAAATCAGATAGTAAATTGGGACGGTGTGACTGTTATCGGCCTAAAAAACTTACCCGGACGTGTTCCGATCCATGCTAGCCAGGTTTTGTCTGCGAACTACTCGGCTTTTATAGAAGAATTTTGGGATAATCAGACTAAAAAATTCTGTCTTAGATTGGATGATGAAATAATAAAAAATTGTTTAATAACCCATGGTGGCGAGGTTTGTCATCCGTTACTGAAGAATAAGAATTAGTTAATAAGCGATCTTTAGGTTTATGAATAAAACTCTTACATCAAGAACCATATTTTGGTTACTGACTTTATTTTCGACTGAGCTTTTTAGCCATATGTTTGCTGCTAATAGTTCAGCAAATGGGACTGAAGCTCTCAAAGGGGCTGAGACTTCGGAATTTGTTTCATCGGTTTTTGTATTCATGCTAGCAACATTTGTAGGCCTTGATGTAATTCGACGGGTGTCAAGGTTGCTGCACACTCCTTTGATGTCCCTTACGAATGCGATTTCTGCTATTGCGGTCGTTGGTGCAATATTAGTCTGTGGACCGGAACATCCCGGGTTTGTGACTATTTTAGGGACAATCGCTGTTTTTGCTTCAATGACCAACATCGTCAGTGGCTTTTTAATTACTGACAGGATGTTAAAGATGTTTAAAAAGCGGGAAGGAGGTAAGAAATGATCCCGGTTTGGATTCAGATTTCATATATCGTTGCCACAGGTTTATTCATTTTTTCTCTAAAATGGATGAACGATCCCGAGACTGCTCGCAGAGGTGTTTTTTCAGGGGTAGCTGCAATGTTGATTGCTGTAATCAGCACAATGGCAATGCCGGGGATTGTAAATTTTCATTGGATAATTCTGGCCATGATCCTTGGAACAATCGTTGGTATACCACTATCGAAAGTGCCCTTGACTGCTGTACCTCAAAGAACAGCTCTGTCTCACTCATTTGGCGGGTTGGCCGCTGGATTAGTCGGTACTGCTAAATATTATTTATGGCTTCACCAGGAGCCAGATATGTTAACACATTTCAGAATGTCCGTGATCGGTGCTGAAGTTTTACTGGGTTTCATAACATTTACTGGAAGTTTAATGGCCGCCGGAAAGCTTCAGGAAATTTTACCATCGCGCCCTATAGTTTATAAAAACCAGAATATTACTAACCTTTCACTTTTTGGAGTTGCGGTCGTTTTTTGCATCCTGCTGGTTATTGATCCTATTAAATACCGATTTTTGTTTCCTTTTCTTATCTTATTTGCGTTGTTGTTTGGCGTTTTATTGATAATTCCGATAGGAGGCGCGGACATGCCAACAGTGATTTCATTATTAAATTCATACGCTGGTCTTTCTGCTGTAGCAATGGGATTTGTACTTGAAAATAAGCTTCTTATAACTGCAGGTGCATTAGATGGATCTTCAGGGTTAATACTTTCAATAATTATGTGTAAAGCTATGAATCGTAGCTTTACAAACGTATTATTTGGTGCCTTTGGCCAGGTCCAAACAACAGGAGCAGATAAAGAAAAAAGAACTGTCCGAAGTGCAACCCCCAAAGATGCGGCACAACTACTGGAAAATTCAAACTTTGTTGTCATTGTTCCGGGTTATGGTATGGCTGTAGCCCAGGCTCAGCATAGAGTTCGCGAGATATATGACCAGCTTGTTAAAAGAGGAATTACTGTCAAATTTGCTATTCACCCGGTAGCAGGGCGAATGCCCGGCCATATGAATGTATTGCTCGCTGAAGCAGATATACCGTATGAAGATCTAGTGGAAATGGATGATATCAACCCAGAAATGCCTCAGGCTGACATTTGTCTGGTGCTGGGTGCAAATGATGTAGTCAACCCTGCAGCGAGGAATGACCCAAAGAGCCCGATTTACGGTATGCCTATAATTGATGCAGATAAAGCAAAGACCGTGTTGGCAGTAAAAAGAAGCATGAACCCAGGGTTCGCAGGCATTGAAAACGAATTGTATTACTTAGATAAAACACTCATGGTGTTTGGCGATGCCAAAGCAGTAACTGGCGAGATTGCCAAGTTTTTATCTGGCGATAACGAATAAACTTCTTTGATTATCCTTTCGCGTAGCATTATGTTTTTGCTAGCTGTTTTTAGTTTCGTTGATTGGACCTGGTATGATTAAGATTAAAAACCTACAAATTCAATCGAACCTATTTCTGGCTCCATTAGCGGGATATACAAACTTACCCTTTCGAATTGCTATAAGGCAAAACGGTGGTGTTGGACTAACTGTTTCAGAATTAGTAAATGCACGCTCTTTAATTGAGAAAAAACAAAAGGCCTTCCAATTAGTTGAGATTTGTGACCAGGACAGACCGGTTGCCTCCCAAATTTTTGGTGCCAAAAAGGAAGAAATGGCTGAAGCCGCCCGAATTTTGGATGAAATAGGCTTTGATGTGATTGATCTGAATATGGGGTGTCCTGTCAGAAAAGTGGTTGCCACGGGAGCCGGTGCGGCTTTATTAACCGACCTTAAAAAAGCAGTCTCAATTGCAGCCGAGGTCGTTAAAGCTACTTCAAAACCTGTTACAGTGAAGATAAGGCTGGGATGGGATGACTCCTCAATTATAGCTCCTGAGTTAGCTAAAGCATTGGAGGATGCAGGAATAGCAGCAGTTACTGTTCACGGTCGGACTCGGGCGCAAGGTTTTAGCGGACCTGTGCGTCTGGATCAGATAAAACGAGTTGTTGATTCAGTTAAAACGATCCCAATAATAGCAAATGGCAATATCGTAAGCCCGGAATCAGCAAAGGAAATGTTTGAGCAAACTGGTTGCAGTGGAATTAGTATTGGACGAGGTGCTTTTTATGATCCATGGATTTTTTACAGAACTCAGGAGTTTTTGAATAATGGTAAGGTCCCGTCTCCTCCAACTATGCTGGATCGGCTTGAATTTATCAAAAGGCATTTACGTTTAATGGTGGCGCACTTTGGCGAAAAACGTGGCTGTATAATGTTTAGGAAGGTTGTCCATTTAGAGGTTAAAGGATTGAATATCGCTTCAGAATTTCGAAGACAGACATCAAATATTTCAAGTCTTGCAGAATTTGAGCAAATGATTGACAGGTTTATTGGCATAGCCGGAAAGTCTGTTGCGAAGGAATATACATGTTGTTGTGACTCTAACCTGGGATAAAACTTAAGGAGTGTAATTATCGGATGACTGTGGGGTATTGAGTTTACAGTTAAAGTATTGTCTGATTGTTTAAAGGAATGAGTTTTTAGGGCTATAAAAAAAGTTAAAAAATCTTTTGACATCTTTTCCTGGTGTAATTAGATTGTTTAAAGTTTTTTGGGTAAAAAAGAAAAACGGCAGGAGACCCACGGTAATTTAAAATGGTTACCGGGAAAGTGGTCTACTGTTATTTTTGTATAATGATTTAATTATGGCGCCCATGTAGCTCAGTTGGCAGAGCACGTCCTTGGTAAGGACGAGGTCGTCAGTTCGAGACTGACCATGGGCTCCAGGAATGTTTTATAGGGACCAAAGTTTGGTCCTGATAAATACAAAAAAAAGATAAACAACTAAACGATTAACATTAGGAACAGCAATGGCTAAAGAAGCGTTTCAACGGACAAAACCGCACGTAAATATTGGTACCATTGGACATATTGACCATGGCAAATCCACATTGACTGCAGCAATATTGCAGGTGCAGTCAAAGAAAGGCTTTGCCAAGCCGGTAAGTTATGCTGAAATCACAAAAGGTGGTACTGTGCGTGATGAAACTAAAACTGTAACTATCGCGATTTCACACGTCGAGTATCAGAGTGATAAGCGTCATTACGCGCACGTCGATTGTCCAGGGCATGCTGACTATATCAAAAACATGATTACTGGGGCTGCCCAGATGGACGGAGCAATCCTTGTAGTGGATGCAGCCGAAGGGCCAATGCCTCAAACCCGTGAACACATACTTTTAGCCAGACAAGTTGGTGTGCCGGCAATGGTAGTGTTCTTGAATAAAGTTGATCTTGTCGATGATCCAGAGCTCCTTGAACTTGTCGAGGTAGAAATCCGGGATCTTTTGAATAAGTACGGGTTTCCTGGAGACAAGACTCCGATCATTCGCGGCAGTGCGAAGCTCGCGTTGGCAGGTGATGCCAAGGCAGAGGAATCGATTCAGAAGTTACTGGATGCCGTTGATGAATTCATTCCTTTACCAACACGTGAAGTTGATAAGCCATTCCTGATGTCAATCGAGGATGTGTTCAACATTGAAGGTCGTGGTACAGTGGTTACTGGCAGGGTTGAACGTGGTGAATTAAACAGAATGGAAGAAGTTGAAATAGTCGGCTTACGTGAGACTCGGAAAACTGTTGTTACCGATATTGAAATGTTCCGCAAGGTGTTGGACAAGGCTACTGCAGGTGACAATGTCGGTGTGTTATTAAGGGGTATCAAGAAAGACGAAGTTGAGCGTGGAATGGTTCTAGCCAAGCCTGGCACTATAACACCTCATACGAAATTTAAAGCTGAGGTTTACGTTTTGACGAAAGAAGAGGGTGGTAGGCATACCCCGTTCTTTAACAATTACAGACCGCAATTTTATTTCAGGACGACTGACGTTACAGGTACTGTCACCTTGCCACAGGGGGTTGAGATGGTTATGCCAGGGGATAATATTAACATGGAAATCCATCTGATTGCCCCGGTTGCACTGGAGAAGACCCAACGGTTCGCAATTCGTGAAGGTGGCCGGACGATCGGAGCTGGTAGAATAACCGATATTTTAGAGTAGTCGGTTTAGGTATCAGCGGCCTGAAGCCATTATGAAACTAGGGCGGTAGCTCAATTGGTAGAGTAGCGGTCTCCAAAACCGTCGGTTGGGGGTTCGAGTCCCTCCCGCCCTGCCATTGATAAAACCGGGAGGGGTGGCAGAGTGGTCGAATGCGGCGGTCTTGAAAACCGTTATCCCTTTCAGGGATCGGGGGTTCGAATCCCTCCCCCTCCGCCAGAAAGACGAAAATGAAAGATTATTTATCTCTGATCATTTGGATAGTTATTATAGGTGGGGCTTTTGCCTATGCCTGGTACAAAGGGTATTGGCTAAAGATATCTAACTTCATCGATGAAACACGCGAAGAATTAAAAAAATGCACCTGGCCATCCTGGGAAGAACTGAAGGGGTCCACGGTGGTTATTTTTGTTGTTACTTTTTTGTTGGGTTTATTTATAGTAATAGCAGATTTGACCTTTCTCTTGATTGTTAGGATTTTGTTGATGGCTTAAGATTTTAATGGGTTTATGCAATGAAAAGTCAGTGGTTTGTACTTCATACATTAGCAGGTCAAGAAGCCCGCGTTAAGGAACGAATCGAGAAGCGACTCAAAATCGAGGAAATGGAAGAGTACATTAAAGAGGTGCTTGTTCCGATGGAAAAGGTCGTTGAGATTAAAGGTGGCAAAAAGACGGTTACAAACAGGAAGCTTTATCCGGGCTATGTTTTTATAAATATGGTCTTGTTAGATGATAACCATAAGCTAATTGATAAGCCGTGGTACTTTATTCAGAGTATTGAAGGCGTTATTGGATTTATTGGCGGAGACAGGCCAACACCTGCAGACCCGGCCGAAGTTGAGGCCATTAAACAACAGATTGCTGAGTCTGAAGATCGTGAAAAACCTAAAGTCAATTTTGAAATAGGCGAAACCGTTAAAATAAATGATGGTCCGTTCCTGAACTTTAATGGAGTAGTCGAAGAAATCGATAATGATCGTGGTAAGCTAAAAGTTACCGTGAGTATATTTGGTCGGAATACACCTGTTGAGTTAGAATTTTGGCAGGTAGAAAAGGTTTAGAATTATGGCAAAGAAAGTAGTTGGAAAGGTAAAACTTCAAATACCTGGTGGCCAGGCGAACCCGGCACCACCTGTTGGACCGGCTCTTGGCCAACATGGCGTAAACATAATGGCGTTTTGCAAAGAATTTAACGCCGCGACTAAAGACCAAATGGGAATGATTATTCCCGTTGTCATAACTATTTACCAAGATAAATCTTTTACCTTTGTGACAAAGTCACCTCCGGCTTCAGTATTATTGAAGAAAGCCGCAGGGATTGCTTCCGGCTCTAAAGAGCCAAACAAGCAAAAGGTTGGCAAGGTAACAAGAAAGCAAGTAATGGAAATAGTAAAAATCAAAGCCAAAGATTTAAATGCAAGATCCGAAGAAGCAGCTTTTCGGATGATTGCTGGAACTGCCCGAAATATGGGCATTGATATAGTTGATTAGAACCTTAACCGCGGGAGAGTATAAACTCGTAATAACCGCTTTTAGATATGCCTAGTAAGAGATATAAAAAAGCAGCAGAAATGGTTGATAAAACCAAGACATATAATCTGGCTGCTGCTATTGAGATTCTAAAAAAAATGCCAAAGGCAAAATTCAATGAGACGATTGATATTGCCTTTAAACTTGGAGTAGACCCTAAACAATCTGATCAGATGGTCAGGGGTACTGTGGTTTTGCCGCATGGAACAGGCAAAACAGTTCGTGTTCTTGTGTTTGCCAAAGAGGGTCCCGCAGCTGAAGCGGCCAAGGCAGCCGGAGCTGAATATGTTGGTTTTGCTGATTACATAAAAAAGATCCAGGACGGCTGGGCTGATTTTGATGTAGCAATAGCTACTCCTGAAGCAATGACTGAGGTTAGAAAGCTTGGAAAGATCCTTGGACCGAAAGGTTTGATGCCTAATCCAAAGACTGGCACTGTTACTGATGATACTGCTAAGGCTGTTAAAGAAGTAAAAGCTGGTAGGGTAGAATTCAAAGTTGATAAGGCGGGAAATTTGCATTTGCCAGCCGGTAAATTATCATTTACGTTAGAACAACTGGTTGAGAATGTTCGGACTATCATAGAAACAGTTGCCAAAGCGCGGCCGGTATCGGTTAAGGGTGCTTTCATTAAGAACTGCGCGATATCTTCCACCATGAGTCCTTCGATTCGGCTTAATTTCCAAGAGGCCTTAACAAACGTCAAGTAAATGGAGAATAATCTATGAAAGATGAGAAAATTTCGCTATATCAGGAATATGTAACCAGGCTGAAGGCTTCCCCTTACTTTATAGTGGTAGATTATAAGGGGATGAAAGTGAGTCATTTTTCAGAGTTACGCCGGCTTTTGGCTGATAAAGCAGAGGCCCAGATTCACGTCGTTAAAAATACTGTATTTAAGCGTGCAGCTGAGTCTGTAGGTCTGACGTGGCCGTTAGGTCCTTTTCTGACTGGCCAGCTGGCTGTAGTAACTGGTGCTCATGATATTGCGGCTGCAGCAAAGGTATTAAAAGGTTTTAAAGCTGAATTTGGCAAGCCAGAGTTTAGATTCGGTTGTATCGGCCAGGATCAGGTAAGTGCAAAAGATCTGTTGATTTTGGCTGATTTACCGTCACTTAAAGAACTACGAGCTAAACTGGCTGGCATTATAATGGAACCTGCGCGACGGGTTGTTAGTGTTGTGGCTATGCCCGGTCAGCAACTAGCCAGGGTTATCAAAGCCAGGTCCGAAAAACAACAATAATGATTTTCCGTTCCTGTGTGGATCAGGGAGGAAAGCAACCAGAACGAGATAACTCGCCGATCAACGGGCTGTTGATACAATTCCATTGCAGCCGCAATGGACGGCGAAACGGAGAATAAAACTATGGCAGACTTAGATGCAATTGTTGAACAACTGAGCAAGCTCACAGTTATAGAGGCTGCTGAGCTGGTTAAGAAACTTGAAACTGCCTGGGGTGTCAGCGCTGCTGCACCTGTGGCAGTGGCAGCAGCTGCTGCTCCTGGTGGAGCTCCAGCTGCCCAGGCTGAAGCAAAGACCGAATTTGATGTCATCCTGGCATCCGTGCCAGCTGATAAAAAGATCGGTGTTATCAAAGCTGTCCGCGAGATTAAAGCTGGATTGGGTCTTGCAGAGGCTAAGAAACTAGTTGAAGAAGCTCCTAAGGCAATTCTTGAAGGTGCTCCGAAGGCTGAGGCTGAAGCAGCCAAGAAGAAACTTGAGGATGCTGGGGCTAAAGTCGAGCTTAAGTAGCCTGGTTGATTTTTGGTCAATTGGGCTTATAGTAAGATTTTGCAAGCGGCAATTATCCTGCCGCTTGCAAAAGGTATTGGTAGTGGGCGCAGGGTATTATCAGAATTTTTGATTAAAGTAATCAAATCCGATATCAGGTTTCAGAGGAGGATACCTGAAGGATGATTTTTGCATGAATGGTGTTCCGCTTGTGTAAAACACAAATATAAGAGGCAAAAATGTTATCAAAATCACAAGACCGAATATATTGTGGCAAGATCAGGGAAATTATTTCGCCACCAAACCTGATCGAGCTTCAAAAAAATTCATATAATGAATTTTTGCAAGCCGATGTTCCAAAGACTAAACGGAAAAATATCGGTTTGCAAGCAGTCTTTAATGAGATTTTTCCCATAGAAAGTTACGATGGGAAAGTAGCCTTACATTTCGAAAGTTATGAAATTGGTGAACCAAAGCTGAGCTGGACAGAGGCCATCCGTGAAGGTCAAACATATGGAGCACCATTGCATGTAACATTTAAGTTAGTGGATGAATCAGGGGTAAAAGAAGAAAAAGTTTTCATGGGTGAGATACCTCTGATGACCCCACAAGGCAGTTTTGTGATCAACGGGGCCGAACGTGTAGTTGTTAGCCAATTACACAGGTCTCCGGGTATTGCCTTCGAGGTAACCAAGCATCCCAGCGGAAAGCAACTTCATTCTTATCGGATTATTCCAGATCGTGGTTCGTGGTTTGAGGCCCAGTTCGATACAAGCGACCTTATTTTTGTTTACCTGGACAGGAAAAAACGGCGTCGCAAATTTTTAATAACTACTTTTTTCCGGGCGATCGGCTTTGCTAGTAACAAAGAGATTATTGAACTATTCTATCCTATCAAGGAATGCACAATCAAAGAAGCTGAGTCATTAGATAATTTGCAAAACATGGTTCTGATCGAGGATATCATGGATCCTGATCAGAACATCCCTGTAGCCAGGGCTTTTGAACCGCTTTCAAGAACTATTTTAAGAGAGATAGCTCAAGCCGGTCATAAAACAGTTAAGATAGTCGATTCATCTATTGATGATGGCATCATAATAAAATGTTTAAAGAAGGACCCAACTACAAATGAAGAAGACGCCTTAAAAGATATTTATCGACGTCTGCGGCCTGGCGATCCGCCGACAGCTCCCAATGCCAGAGCACTTATCAAACGTCTGTTTTTTGATCCAAAGCGTTATGATTTAAGCCGGGTTGGCCGCTATAAAATGAATCAAAAACTAGGCTTAAAAATTCCTGAAGACGTCAAAATCCTTACAAAAGAAGATTTAATTGCGGCCACCAAGTATTTATTGAAGCTTCGTAAAGGCGAAGGCATGGTCGATGATATAGACCATTTGGGAAGCCGCCGCGTGCGGACGGTGGGTGAACTTCTGGCAAATCAATGTAGAGTTGGCTTGGCCAGGACTGAGCGTCTGGTTAAAGAAAGGATAACATTATTTGATGTAGGCATTGAGAATATTACCCCGCAAAAGCTTATCAATCCTAAGGCTTTAGCGGCGGTAATAAAGGATTTCTTCGGACGCAGTCAGCTTTCACAGCTGATGGATCAAATAAACCCGCTATCAGAAATAACTCACAAGCGCAGGCTTTCTGCACTGGGCCCTGGCGGTTTGTCGAGAGATAGAGCCGGTTTCGAAGTCCGAGACGTTCATTCATCTCACTATGGAAGAATTTGTCCTATCGAGACCCCTGAAGGTCCAAACATAGGGCTAATAGCTTCTCTGGCAGTCTTTGCAAGAGTAAATGAATTTGGCTTTATTGAGACGCCTTACAGGAAGGTTGTGAACGGCAGAGTTACTAATCAGATTGAATTTCTGACAGCGGATAATGAGGAAGGCTTTAACATTGCCCAGGCCAATACGCCTATTGATGAGTCAGGAAAGTTTTCAGTAGAAAAGGTTCTATGCAGGTGTCGTGGTGATTTCGTAGAAGTACCGCCTGAGTCAGTTCACTACATGGATGTTTCGCCGAAACAGGTTGTTTCTGTGGCAGCAGCATTAGTTCCTTTCCTTGAACATGACGATGCAAACCGTGCCTTAATGGGTTCAAACATGCAACGTCAAGCCGTTCCATTGATCACGTGCGAAGCACCATTGGTAGGTACCGGGATTGAACCGTTGGTGGCTAGAGACTCGTGTGCTGTACAAATCGCCGAGGCTGATGGAATAGTTGCCTCTGTAACTGGAAACCGGATTATAATTACCTCTGATGGAAAACTTCCCGAAGGCAAACGCAAACTTAAGCATGATCCGCAAAACGGTATTTATGTTTATAGTTTGCGCAAGTTTGCCAGGTCAAATGGTGCTACTTGCATAAATCAAAAGCCAATAGTTTCAAAAGGCCAGCAAATCAAAAAGGGCCAGGTAATTGCTGACGGTCCATGCACAGATGGCGGAGAGTTGGCTTTGGGAAAGAATCTATTGTGTGCTTTCTTACCCTGGAACGGGTATAACTTTGAAGACGCGATCTTAATTAGTGAAAGGCTGGTTAAGGAGGATGTATTTACCTCTGTTCATATCGAAGAATTTGAGGTCGGCGCCAGGGATACAAAACTTGGTCCGGAAGAAATAACCAGAGACATTCCAAACCTTGGTGAAGAAGCTTTAAAGAATCTGGGTCCTGATGGAGTGATCCGCATAGGGGCAGAGGTTAAACCGGGTGACATCCTGGTAGGCAAGATTACTCCTAAGAGTGAAACCGAACTTGCTCCTGAGGAAAGACTGCTGAGAGCTATTTTCGGTGAAAAAGCTGCAGATGTTAAAGATACTTCATTACGTGTACCTTCTGGGACTTATGGTATCGTAATGGATGTTAAAGTTTCCGCTAAGAAAGAAGTAGAGAAAGAGCAGGAAAAAGAGCCAATTGATGATCCCAAGAAACTGGCCAAACAGCTTCAAGAGGAATACAAGGAAAAAACAGATCAATTGCAGGAGGAATTAACAGAGTCACTGAGTAATATATTGCTGGGTGAGAAAATACCATTGGACGTAGTCAACTCTGAAACAGGCGAAATAATCATTCCGGCAAACCGGAAGATTACCAAAACGCTCCTCAGAAAAATGGCTGCTGCTTATGATAGAATAGAAATTGATCCTTCGCCAATCCGTAACAAGATCAATGAAATCATAGGATCATTTAAGAAAAAATTTGAAGAACTGCAGTTTCAGTACGAATCCGAGCTAGATAAACTTGAATCCGGCGAAGACATCGACCCAGGAATAATCAAGCAGGTAAAGGTTTATGTAGCATCCAAGAGAAAAATTTCTGTAGGCGACAAAATGGCGGGTAGGCATGGGAATAAGGGTGTAATTGCTAAAGTAGTTCCAGAAGAAGACATGCCGTTTTTGGCTGATGGCACTCCGGTCGATATTGTATTGAATCCTCTTGGCGTGCCGTCCCGAATGAATGTAGGACAACTTTTGGAGACACACCTTGGTTGGGCAGCGAAAATGCTCGGGTTAAAATTTGCTACCCCGGTGTTTGATGGCATCACCGAATCTGAAATAAAGGATTATTTAAAGAAAGCTAATCTTCCGCAACACGGTAAGACAGTTTTATATGATGGGAGGACGGGTGAACCTTTTGACCAGGAGGTTGTGGTTGGCTATATCTACATGATGAAGCTCAATCACATGGTTGCAGATAAAATCCATGCAAGAGCAGTTGGCCCATATTCACTCGTGACTCAACAACCTCTTGGTGGCAAAGCTCAATATGGTGGCCAAAGATTTGGTGAGATGGAAGTTTGGGCCATGGAAGCATACGGGGCTGCATATTCACTCCAGGAACTGTTAACTGTGAAATCCGATGATGTTCAGGGACGTACCAGGATTTACGAAAGTATTGTCAAGGGTGATAATTCGTTAGAGGCCGGGGTTCCTGAATCATTTAATGTTTTGATGAAAGAAATGCAGGCTCTTGGCCTCGATGTTCGTATTGGCTACGCAACACAAGAATTGCAGGAAGATGGGACTCAAATAAAAACACTTTAAAAAAAGTTTTTAATTGAATTTGAAAATATGATCACCTCTAAAGAAACCGCCCGTGAATTATTGGGCTTGGACCAAATAAATCTAGTGGACCATCTGGCGATATCTATTGCATCGCCTGATGTCATAAAATCTTGGTCTAAAGGTGAAGTAAAAAACCCGGAAACCATTAATTATCGCACTTTTAAGCCTGAGAAAGGTGGCTTATTTTGCGAAAGAATTTTTGGTCCGGTAAAAGACTGGGAATGTTCTTGCGGAAAATACAAACGAATAAAATACAAGGGTGTAGTTTGTGACCGTTGCGGAGTAGAAGTAACGCATGCGCGAGTAAGGCGTGAACGAATGGGGCATATTGAATTAGCTGTACCGGTATCGCATATATGGTTCTTTAAATGTATGCCTTCCAGAATCGGCCTGGTTCTTGATATGACTGCAAGGGATTTAGAAAGGGTTATATATTATGAGGACTACATGGTCATTGATCCAGGCACTACTGACCTGCGAAAGCACCAACTGCTCAGTGAGATGGAGTACCGTGAGGCTAAAGAACGCTACGGTCCCGATGCCTTTGTCGCTAAAATGGGCGCTGAAGCTGTACGCGATGCCCTGGCAATGGTTGACTTGCAAAAGCTGATTGATGAATTGCAAGCACAAATGAATGATACTAAGAGCAAGCAGATTAAGAAAAAGCTTGCTAAAAGAGTCAAGATACTCCTCGGTTTTTTACAATCAAAAACCCGTCCAGAGTGGATGATTTTGACTGTCTTACCTGTAATCCCGCCCGATTTAAGACCGTTAGTTCCTTTAGAGGGGGGACGCTTTGCAACTTCAGATTTAAATGACTTGTATCGCAGGGTTATAAATAGGAATAACAGATTAAAAACATTACTTCAGCTGAAGACGCCAGAGGTCATTATACGTAATGAAAAACGAATGCTTCAGGAAGCAGTCGATGCGCTATTGGATAATGGCAGACACGGGAGAGCTGTCACCGGAGCAGGGAACAGACCCTTGAAATCCTTAAGTGATATGCTCAAGGGTAAAACTGGCAGGTTCCGCCAAAACTTACTGGGTAAACGTGTTGATTACTCTGGACGGTCAGTGATTGTTATTGGACCTGAGCTCAAACTTAATCAGTGTGGCTTGCCAAAGAAAATGGCCCTTGTACTGTTTGAGCCGTTTATCATCCGCAGATTGAAAGAACTGGGTTATGTCCATACCGTGCGTTCTGCTAAGAAGATGATCGAGCGCCAGGATACAAAAGTCTGGGACGTACTGGAGGAAGTCACTAAAGAACATCCGGTACTACTCAATCGTGCTCCTACATTACATAGGCTATCGATACAGGCTTTTGAGCCAGTACTCATAGAAGGCGAAGCGATACGTATTCATCCATTAGTATGCGCTGCTTACAACGCTGATTTTGACGGCGATCAAATGGCAGTTCACGTTCCCTTATCAGTTGAAGCCCAAATCGAAGCCCGGTTACTCATGATGGCCACAAACAATATTTTCAGTCCATCTAGTGGTAAGCCAATCATGACGCCAAGCCAGGACATTACACTGGGATGTTATTATTTGACCGCCAACCCCCGCAAGTCAATTAAGGATAGTAAGAAGAAACCAATTCTATTTGGTTCTAAGAGCGAAGTACTGTTTGCCTATGCAGAGGGCTTTGTTAAGAAGCATGATGTTATCCGTTTAGCAAATCCGGACTATGGTAGGAAAACTGTATTTGGTGACCCAAATAAGAAAGTTATTGAAACAACCGTTGGCCGCGTAATCTTTAGTGAAATTTGGCCAGAGGAATTAGGTTTTTATAATAGACAAGCCGGTAAATCACAGCTCGGTGAACTAATCATGGCCTGCTATAAGGCTTGCGGACATGAGAAAACAGTTGAAGTCCTGGATAAACTTAAGGACTTAGGTTTCTACGAAGCTACCAGGGCCGGTATATCTATAAGCATCGATGATATGATCGTTCCTAAGGATAAATTCAAAAGAATTGCCGAAACTCAGAAAACTGTCAATGCCATCGAACACGAATACCGGAGTGGAAATATAACTGCCAGTGAACGAGTTAATAAGATATTGGACGCCTGGTCGTTCCTAACGGATACCCTTGCAAATGAATTAATGAGGACTCTAGAGGAAAATGAGGGCAAAGCCGAGTATAATCCACTGTATCTGATGATGGACTCAGGAGCTCGTGGTAACAGACAGCAAATCCGGCAGTTAGCAGGTTTGCGTGGATTAATGGCAAAGCCATCAGGTGATATTATAGAAAAACCGATCTTTTCAAACTTTCGTGAGGGCTTAACCGTTTTGGAGTACTTTATATCTACTCACGGTGCACGTAAAGGCCTGGCCGATACCGCTTTGAAGACTGCTGACTCTGGATATCTTACAAGAAAACTGGTGGATGTAGCGCATGATGTTATTGTCCAGGAAGAGGATTGTGGCACTGTCAATGGCATTTGGGTACAGGCTATTACAAAAGGTGAATCTGTCATCGTTAAATTAAGTGATCGGATCATCGGTAGGACATCTTGCGATGATATTTACGACCCCAACGATCCAAAGAGAATAATTGTAAGGGCTAATGAAGAAATAGACGAAGAAAAGGCCAGGGAAATCGAGAACCTGGAGATCGAGCGCGTGAAGATAAAATCAGTTCTCACATGTGAATGTAAGAATGGTGTTTGTGCAAGTTGTTACGGCCGAAACTTAGCTACAGGAACTCGTGTAAAAGTTGGGGAGGCAGTTGGTATTATTGCTGCACAGTCCATTGGTGAACCTGGCACTCAGTTAACAATGAGGACATTCCATATCGGCGGAACAGCTTCTCAGACATTCATGAGGCCAGAAATAACAGCCAAAAACAGCGGTATCGTCAGGTATAAAGACCTGCGTATAGTAGCATTAAAAGATGGCTTCATAGTGTTAAACAAAAACGGATCGGTCGTTATCGAAGACCAAAACGGGGAGCAACTTGAGTCGCATTCATTGGTAATAGGTGCAGTAATTTTTGTTCCGGATGGTGGTCGGGTAGAAAAAGGCCAGGTCTTTGTAGAGTGGGATCCTTATAACATTCCGATTATTTCAGAAAAGGCTGGTCGCGTAAAATTTAAGGATATTATCGAGGGTGTAACAGTTAAACATGAAATCGATGAGCAGACCAAGCAGGAAGCTATAGTCGTAGCAGAACATCGAGAAGACTTACATCCACAAATATTGTTATTAGATGATGCCGGCGAAGTTTCAGCATCTTATGAAATTCCAGCTGGTGCGCATATTATTGTGGATGAGGATCAAGAAATAGAAGTGGGGGCGCTTCTGGCTAAAACTCCAAGAAAAGTGGCTAAGACAAAGGACATAACTGGTGGTCTTCCAAGAGTTGCAGAGCTATTCGAGGCGCGCAGACCCAAGGATGCTGCTGAGATAGCCAGGATAGATGGTATTGTGGATTTTGGGCCTAATGTGAAGGGTAAGCGTACCATTATTGTCAGGGATCCGCAGTCAGGCTTCGTTGAAGAGCATCAGATACCTATTGGTAAACACATAATAGTATTCAAGGGTGATTTTGTTAAGAAAGGCCAACAATTAACAGAAGGTCCAATTCCTCCTCATGATATACTTGATGTCTGCGGGCCGCAGGAACTACAGGAACATTTACTTAACGAGGTTCAAGACGTATACACATCTCAGGGTGTAACTATTAATGATAAGCACATTGAGATAATTGTCAGGCAGATGTTACGCAAGGTCCGTATTACAGATCCTGGAGACACCAGTTTCCTATGGAATGAACAAGTCGATAAAAACACATTTGAAAAAGAGAATCAGAGAATTGAGAAAATGGGTGGTAAACCCGCAGAAGCTCAGCCAGTATTACTTGGTATTACAAGGGCGTCATTGGAAACAGAGAGCTTTTTAAGCGCGGCATCTTTCCAGGATACAACAAGAGTATTGACTGAAGCGGCAACTATGGGCAAAGTAGATTACTTGAAAGGGTTCAAGGAAAACGTTATTATGGGGCATATCATTCCAGCCGGGACTGGTTTTCCATTATATAGAAAGATCAAGATAAAACAGTTATGTGAACCGCCAGCCCAGAAGGATAACCAGACGCAGTCTGGTAATAGGGCTTCGGAAGCTGCAGAGTTAGATATTGACCAACCTGAGATAGTATTTGCAGCAGAGCCCGAGCAGGAACCTTTAGAACAACAGGATGAAATGTAAAAAAGTTGTTGCAAAGGATAAAATGTTTATTTAGTATTTGCGGTCCATTTGCTTGATAAGCAAAAATTAAGTTGAATAAAAATGCCAACGATTAATCAATTAGTCCGTAAAGGACGTGAAAAGGTGAGACAAAAATCTAAGGTCCCAGCCTTGAAAGGGGCACCGTTCCGTCGTGGGGTTTGTCTTCAGGTTATGACCAGAACCCCAAAGAAGCCCAACTCGGCCATGCGGAAAGTGGCCAAAGTAAGGCTTTCAAGTGGATACGAGGTGATTGCGTATATACCGGATGAAGGGCATAATTTGCAGGAACACTCGATTGTTCTTGTGCGAGGCGGCCGTGTAAAAGACTTACCTGGGGTACGTTATCATATTGTCAGAGGCGTACTTGATGCTACCGGTGTAGAAAAACGCAGGGTAAGTCGCTCCAAATACGGAGTCAAACGTCCAAAATCAGGAGCTGCAGCACCGGCCGCAGCACAACCTAAATCATGATAGCTTTAACTTTTATTAACATTTAACAGCATATGGCGCGACGTCGTCGAGCAACAAAAAGACCAATTACGGAAGATCCAAAGTATCATAGTACACTTGTGACCAGACTTATTAACACTGTCATGAAATGGGGTCAGAAAAGTGTAGCGCGGCGGATTGTTTATGATGCTTTAGATATTATTGCACAAAAAGTGCAAGACGCGGATCCTTTGGATGTATTCCAAAGAGCTGTCGAAAATGCTAAACCAAGGTTAGAGGTTAAATCCAGACGTGTTGGTGGAGCTACATACCAGGTGCCAATGGAGGTACCACCAGATCGTCAAACATCTCTGGCTATACGGTGGATCGTAGACTTTGCTGATGCTCGGAAAGGTGTACCCATGAAACAGGCACTTGCGAGCGAAATTATGGATGCAGCTCAGGGGCAGGGCAATGCTATTCGCAAACGTGACGATGTCCATAAAATGGCACAGGCTAATAAGGCCTTTGCCCACTTTAGGTGGTAAACTGCCAATTAAGAATCGCCCCGTACAAGTTAGCAAATCGGGGCGATTTTGTTGTCAAATAAAAAATGGAATTAAATAAGGAACATAGAAAGGATTTAAACGCACCCGATCGTCCGTTTCCTCTGGAACGAACACGCAATATCGGTATTGCTGCGCATATTGATGCAGGTAAGACTACCACTACTGAGCGTATTCTTTTTTACACCGGATTAATCCATAGAATGGGCGATGTGGATGACGGGAATACCGTTACAGACTGGATGGAACAGGAGCGTGAGCGCGGTATTACGATTACATCGGCAGCTACAACCTGTTACTGGACTCCCAAAGACGAAGGCCTGTCTAAATTATTTATTGGACAGTCCCACAGAATTAACATTATTGATACACCGGGGCATGTTGATTTTACTGCAGAAGTTGAGCGTTCGATGCGCGTCTTAGATGGTGCTATAGCCGTTTTTTGTGGTGTTGCCGGAGTCCAGCCTCAGTCTGAAACCGTCTGGCGCCAGGCTACTAAGTACAACGTACCAAGAATAGCGTTTGTGAACAAAATGGATCGCACTGGTGCTAACTTTGAAAACGCAGTTGATGAAATGCGGAAAAAGTTAGGTGCTTATGCGTATCCGGTAAATATCCCTATCGGTAAGGAAGACAATTTTAAGGGTGTAGTCGATGTCATTAATCAGAAAGCTATTATATACGATGAGTCTGATGAATTTGGATTAAAATACCAAATTACTGATGTGCCTGACGAACTAAAAGATGCTGCAAAATTTGCTTTAGAAGAGCTGATTACAGCCGTTGCGGATAAAGACGATGAGATCGCTGAATTAGTAATCGAAGATAAACCAATTTCTCCAGAGACACTGAAGCGGGCTATTCGACGGTTAACTTGTAGACTTAGTTTTGTGCCGGTGCTCTGTGGTTCAGCATTTAAGAAAAAAGGCGTTCAGCCTTTGATCGATGCGGTTATTGATTATTTACCTTCTCCGCTTGATATTCCGCCTGCCGTTGGCGAATCGGTCGATAATCCCGGGCAAATGATAGAGATCAATCCGAATGATTTCGGTCGTTTTTGTGGGTTAGCTTTTAAATTATGGAGCGATCCGTATGTAGGCAAGTTGGTATTCTTCAGAGTTTATAGCGGCATGCTTTCTAAGGGCGATATAATAGTTAATACCAGAACAGGGAAACGTGAGAGGGTAAATAGGGTAATGATGATCCAGGCGGACAAGCGTATAGATATAGATAAGACTTACTCTGGTGATATCGCTGCTTTTGTAGGACTTAAAAATATAACCACAGGTGATACGATTTGTAGCGAAGATTTGCAGGTGCGGCTAGAGCCTCCGACCTTTCCTGAGCCTGTTATTTCGATGGCCGTAGAGCCAAAGACAAGACAAGACCGTGATAAACTGACTTCCTCGTTGCAAAGGCTTGCAGAAGAAGATCCCACATTTCGATTTTTTACAAATGAAGAAACTGGCCAATTAATAATTGCGGGCATGGGCGAATTGCACCTGGAGATTATAATAGATCGGCTGATTCGAGAGTATAAAGTTGAGGCTGTCACGGGTGCTCCTCAGATAGCATACAGAGAGACAATTACGGCCAGTGCTACTGGTGAAGGAAAATTTATCCGCCAAACTGGTGGACGTGGACAATACGGTCACGCTATAATCACAATTGAGCCAAATCCTCGTGGTAAAGGCATAGAGATAGAAAATAAAATTGTAGGAGGGGCAATACCCAAAGAATATATACCTGCGGTTATTGATGGAATAAATGAAGCTATTGCAAGTGGCGTGTTAGCCGGTTATCCTGTAGTAGATGTTAAGGTTTCTATCGTGGATGGAACGTTTCACGAGGTTGACTCTAGCGAATTAGCATTTAAAATGGCTGGAATTTTTGCCTTTAAAGAGGCAGCAAAAAAGGCTAAGCCGATATTGCTGGAGCCAATTATGAAGGTTGAGGTGACTACCCCTGAGGAGTATCAGGGGGATTTGTTGGGCGACCTAAATAGACGGAGAGGTAGGATTCATGGGATTGAATTGAAAAATAATTCAGTGGTATTAAGTGCAGAGGTACCATTGGCTGAGTTGTTCGGATATGCAACAGCTATAAGGTCGCTTTCTAAAGGACGCGCATCGTACTCTATGATGCCGTCACATTTTGAGCAGGTACCAGAAAGTATTGCAGAAAAAATATTAGATATTGCAAAACCTAAACCAGCTCGTTCATAATAAATAGACTGGGAGAATATTTATGGCTGGACAACGAATACGAATACGATTAAAAGCATACGATCATCGGATAATTGATCAGTCCGCGCGGGACATAGTTGAGACAGTGAAAAGGACCGGGGCGATAGTTGCTGGACCAATCCCCTTGCCCACTAAGATAGAAAGATACACTGTTCAAAGATCACCGCATGCGGATAAAAAATCACATGAGACCTTTGAACAGAGGACTCATAAAAGACTAATTGATATTGTTAATCCGTCGGCAAAAACAATAGATGAACTTAAAAAGATGAATTTGCCGGCTGGTGTAGAAATATTTATTAAAATTTAGGTTGTCTGCTTATGATTGGCCTATTAGGTATAAAATTGGGGCAAACCCGTGTTTTTGACAACAATGGGAATGTCATTCCTGTAACTGTTATTTGCGCAGGGCCCAACAGAGTTATTCAATGTAAGACAATTGAAACTGATGGATATAATGCTGTTCAGTTGGGTTTCGGTGACCAGAAAGAAAAACGATTACCTAAACCATTACTGGGTCACCTTAAAAAGTTTAATTCACAACCAGTTAGGAAAATTTGTGAATTTAGAGACTTTTCTTTGCCAGTTAAATCCGGGGATAAAATTGGGGTGAATATTTTTTCTCCGGGCGACTATGTTGATGCAATTGGTATAACTAAAGGCAGAGGCTTTCAAGGTGTCGTTAAACGCCATAAATTCAGAGGTGGCGACGCTTCACACGGCGCCAAAGGTTGGCATAGAAGACCGGGCGCTATTGGGCAAAGGTTGTTCCCGGGTACAGTTATGCGGGGCATGAGAATGCCCGGCCATATGGGACAGGTCAGACGAACAATCCAAAACTTGAAGATTGTTCAGGTAAAAGAAGATGATCAATTGCTGCTAGTCAAGGGTGCTGTTCCAGGCGCCGTAGGTGATTATGTCATTATTCGTGAGGCCAAAAAAAAGCCTAAAACAACTTCAACAAAAAAATAACCATACAGGTGATTGATGAAAGTCGATATTAAAGATTTACAAGGTAATGCAAAAGAAGCGATTGAGTTGAAGTTCCCACTCATTACCAACCGTAAAGGTTTACAAGCTGTTCATGAAGTAGTAACGGCTTACCGCGCCGCACAAAGAAGTGGAACAGCTTGCACAAAAACTATGGGAGAAGTCGCCGGGACAGGCAAAAAACCCTGGCGCCAAAAAGGGACAGGTAGAGCCCGTGCCGGATCATTTCAGTCTCCGCTCTGGCGAGGTGGTGGCGTAGTTTTTGGCCCAAAACCCCGTGACTTCACTAAAAAGGTTAATAAAAAGACAAAAAGACTTGCACTCCAAAAAGCTATTAGCGATAGACTATCCGCTGGTGAAGTTATAGTAGTTGACGAGATCAAATTACAAAATCCAAAGACTAAAGAATTTCTGGCATTGCTGAAAAATTTAAACTTAACTTCAGACCTGCTTGTGGTGGTTGATAAACCCGATGACAAGCTAATTTTGGCGACCAGGAACATACCAGATTTGGAAGTAGTTGATGCAGCAACGGTGAATGTTTACCAGATTTTGTTGCACGAAAAGATCTTGTTTTCAAAGCCTGGTTTTGAATTATTCGAAAAAAGGTTAATTGAATAGTGCTGGCTTATGAATCCATATGATATAATTAAAACGGTCAAATTAACAGAAAAAGGCACTGTCCTGACCGAGCAAAATAATCAATATTTAGTGGTAGCTGATATTCATGCTTCTAAACCGGCAATTAAAAAGGCTGTCGAAGAGATTTTTAAGGTAAAGGTCATTGCGGTGAACACTATGCATGTGCTTGGTAAACCGCGACGACGTTTCTCTAAGACACCTGGATCAACGCCAGCATGGAAAAAAGCAATAGTAACATTGAAAGAAGGCGATAAGATAGTTCTTACTTAATTGATAAGATAGGTTATGGCTGTAAAAACTTTTAAACCTTATACTCCTTCACGACGATACATTACAGTGGCGTCGTTTGAAGAGATTACCAAGACTGAACCAGAAAAGAATTTAGTTGTTACTAAGAAGAAAACTGGTGGTCGTAATTGCTACGGAAGACTAACTGCCCGGGGCATTGGTGGCGGTCATAAACAAAAAATCCGCATTGTTGATTTTAAGCGCAAGAAACACGGGGTGCAGGCTAAGGTGATTGCAATTGAATATGATCCAACCCGTAGCGCACGAATTGCCCTGATTGAATATACCGATGGTGAGAGGAGTTATATATTGGCTCCTAACGGTCTTGAAGTAGGTGCTAAAGTGATGAGCGGGCCCTCGGCTCCACCAGAGATCGGAAACAGCTTGCCGTTGAAAGCGATCCCCATTGGCGCGTCAATTCATAACATTGAGATTGTGCCGGGTAAAGGCGCGCAGATGGTCCGTTCAGCCGGAGCTGCAGCTACCTTGATGTCCAGAGATCAAAACAAGGCGACTGTCAGATTGCCTTCAGGTGAAATTCGACTTTTCAATGAAGAGTGTTATGCAACTATTGGTCAGGTAGGCAATCTTGATCATGAGAACATAAGCCTGGGTAAAGCAGGACGTTCCAGACACCGTGGAATTCGTGGAATTACACGCGGTGTGGCTCGGAACCCGGTCGATCACCCAATGGGCGGCGGTGCGGGTAAGACTTCAGGTGGTGGGCACCCGGTTTCACCATGGGGACTCATTGCCAAAGGTCTTAAGACTAGAAAGAAAAAGAAATATTCCGATGATGTGATTGTTTTAAGAAGAAATGGACGGCCGTTAAAAAAGAAATAGTGAGGTAGTGATATGGGACGATCGATTAAAAAAGGACCATTTGTTGATCCACATCTGATGGAGAAGATTATCAAAATGAACGCCTCCGGTACTAAAAAGCCGATTAAGACCTGGTCGCGTCGGTCAACTATAACACCGGAGTTTGTAGGCCATACTTTCCTGGTACATAACGGGAAGGTGTTTAACCCAGTTTTTGTAACGGAAAACATGGTTGGTCATAAACTGGGAGAATTTTCGCTAACTCGAATATTCAAGAAACACGGCGCTCATACAGCCAAAGCGGAGGCTAAATAATATGGAAGTTGTAGCAATTTATAGAAATGCCAAGATGTCACCCCAGAAGGTGAGGGAAGTGACTCGGCAAATTCAGGGGTTACGTGCTTTGGAAGCCAAAGCGATCTTAAAGGTTGTTCCCAGAAAGTCTGCCAGGCTTGTCAGAAAGACCCTTGAATCAGCCATTGCCAACGCAGAGAACAACCACCAATTGCGGCCAGAATCGCTTATCATTAAGGAAGCTGTGGTGGGCAAAGGTTTAGTTATGAAACGCTGGATTCCAAAGGCTAGAGGTTCGGCCGGGCCGATCCTTAAAAGATTTTGTCATATAAAAATTACATTAGCTCAAGTATAAGCATATGGGACAAAAGACAAATCCAATTGGACTTAGACTTCCACTAACCAGAGACTGGCGATCCAAATGGTTTGCTGGAAAAAAAGAGTTTGGAGATCTGGTTGTTGAAGATTACAGGATTCGCGAGTTTTTAAAGAAAAAACTTGAGGCTGCTTCTATCTCAAAAATTACCATCGAAAGAGCCGGTAAACGTTGCAGGGTAACTATTCATACGGCAAGACCTGGCATCGTGATAGGTAGAAAGGGAGCCGAATACGATAAGCTGAAAGATGAACTTATTAAAATGACAGGTAAAGAGATCTATCTGGATATACAGGAGATCAAAAAACCTGAACTTGATGCCCAGCTTGTTGCAGAAGGTATAGCACTACAACTGGAACGTAGAGTCTCTTTCCGTAGAGCCATGAAGAAAGCCATCCAAACTGCTTTAGAAGCTGGTGCACAAGGCGCTAAAGTTAGATGCGCAGGAAGACTTGGCGGAGCTGAACTAGCACGAGCTGAAATCGCGCATGAAGGAAGAGTGCCTCTTCATACCTTACGTGCCCAGGTAGATTACGGGTTTGCAGAAGCAAACACTGTTTATGGAAAAATAGGCGTTAAATGCTGGATTTGTAAAGGTGAAACTACACCCACCAAAAAGACACAGCCAGAAACTGGTAAAAAAACTGTCACTGTCTCATAAAATTTAACTGTAGGAGGATTATTTATGCCATTAATGCCAGAACGAGTTAAGTATCGGAAACAACAAAGGGGTAGCAGAGCCGGTATTGCAACTAGAAATAACAAAGTTGCCTTTGGAGAGTACGGTCTTCAGGCATTGGAACGTTGTTGGTTGGATTCTAAACAAATTGAGGCTGCACGTATGGCTATTAACAGATTCATGAAACGCCATGGCAAACTCTGGATACGTGTCTTTCCTGATAAATCCGTAACAAAGAAACCTCTAGAAACCAGAATGGGAAAAGGTAAGGGTCCTGTTGAGTTTTGGGTAGCAGTTGTAAAGCCCGCAAATATATTATTTGAAGTTGATGGCGTTTCTGAATCAGTAGCCAGGGAGGCTTTCAGGATTGCGGCAACCAAGTTGCCTATCAAAACGAGATTCATATCAAGACACAGGACATCTCGAAGTGTGTAGGTGAGACTATGAAAATGAAAGAATTACAAGATTTAACTTTACAAGAATTGCTGGTTAAAAACAGAGACTTCCGTCAAGAGTTGTTTAACTTAAAGCTTCAAAAGGCAAGCAGCCAGTTGGAAAAAACTGCCCGGCTTAAACAACTCCGCCGGGATATTGCTCGCGTTGAAACTGCAATATCACAATTGCGTAAAAAACAAAAAGCATCGGCATAATATAGGATCTTAAATTTGATACTCATATGGCACCTGAAAAAGTACAACGAAAAGTTAGAAAAGAGCGAATAGGTGAGGTCATCTCAGATCGTATGGCCAAAACCATTGTGGTTAGGGCTGTTCGCCAGTACCCGCACCCACGATTCAAAAAGTTAGTAAAAGCTTTTAAAAAATATTACGTTCACGACGAAAAACAAGAGGCAAAGGTCGGAGATAAAGTTTTAATTGTAGAGACACGGCCGTTGTCCAAGACCAAACGATGGCGGCTGGCAAAAATTCTTCAACGCCAAGAAGTAGAAGTTACAGACGTTGGTTAGAAAGGATGATGTTCTATGTTACAGGTTCGATCAATTTTGGATGTAGCTGATAATACTGGAGCGAAACGCGCTGCTGCAATTGGTGTATTGGGTAGGAATCAGCGTTACGCTCGTGTCGGAGATGTTATAAAAGTCCACATAAAAGAGGCTACACCTGATGGAATTGTTAAAAAAGGTGAAGTAGCAACAGCCGTTGTGGTAAGAACGAAAAAGGCTATCCGCAGATCCGATGGTTCTTACCTGAGATTCGACACCAATGCAGTCGTGCTAATCGATAAAGATAATAATCCGCGTGGTACTCGTATTTTTGGACCTGTGGCCAGAGAATTACGCGAACTTAAATTTATAAAAATAATTTCATTAGCGCCGGAGGTGATCTAGTTTATGAAAAAGTGTCATGTAAAAAAGGGCGACGTCGTAGTAGTATTAGCTGGCCGCGAAAAAGGTAAACGCGGTAAAATTTTACAAGTTCTGACTAAAAAAGATCGAGTAATCGTAGAAGGTATAAAGTTAGTTAAGAGACATATGCGTAAGAGCCAGCTTTATCCTCAGGGTAAAATTATAGAACGTGAAGGCTCAATACATGTCTCAAATGTTATGCTTGCCGAAGAGTATGATCAACGGATTGCAAAAAAACAGAAAACACCAGTCCAAACATCGTAATTTGAGTTTATGAAATCTAGACTTTATAAGAAATATATTGAAGAAGTAAGGCCAGAGCTTATCAAAAAGTGGAACTATAAAAACCCATACCAGGTTCCCAAGCTGGAAAAAATAGTTATCCACATGGGCGTCAGCTCTTCATTAGAAAAAGTCGCAGTTGACGATGCTATGCACGACCTTGCTTTGATTACAGGCCAGAAACCAGTACCGGATCGGGCAAAAAAGAGTATTTCTAATTTCAAACTGCGCAAAGGACAGTTGATAGGTTGTCACGTGACTTTACGCAGGGATTATATGTATGAATTCTTTGATAGACTGGTTGCCGCTGCATTGCCAAGAATTAGAGACTTTCGCGGAATTTCTAAAAAAGGTTTCGATGGTAGAGGCAATTATTCTCTTGGCCTGTCAGAGCAAACTTTGTTTCCAGAAATAGATATGGACAAAATAAAACGGACTCAAGGTATGGATATTACAATAGTTACAACGGCAGAGACAGATCAGGAAGCGTATGATCTGTTGAAATTAATGGGGATGCCATTTGCAGAATCTAAATCTTAAATTAACCCAAATTTAATAAATTGATTTATGGCAAAAAAATCTTGGATAGAACGTGAAAAAAAACGTAGAGCACTAGTAGAAAAATATTCGGAACTTCGTGCTAAGCTAAAAGAAAAGCACGATTATGCAGCACTGGCAAAACTGCCACGTAATTCTAGCAGGGTAAGAATGACAAATCGATGCAAAATTACAGGTCGTCGTCACGGCTACCTCCGGAAATTTGGTGTCTCAAGGCTCATGTTCAGAGAAATGGCCTTGAATGGTTTATTGCCGGGTGTAACTAAAGCAAGTTGGTAAAGTTTATGTATAGCGATCCAATTTCAGATTTACTTTGTAGAGTTTTTACGGCTAGTAAAGCGCTTTTGCCGCAAATAGAATTGCCTCATTCAAAACTTAAGGAATCCATAGTAAAGATTCTTAAAGACGAAGGGTATATAAATGACTACTCTGTTGAAGGCGACAAAAAGAAGATATTGAAGATAAAATTAAAGTATTCAAAACGCCAGGGTGTTATTGAGGCAGTTAAACGGGTTAGCAAGCCTGGTTGCAGAGTCTACGCAGGTGCTAAAGAAATCCCTAAAGTGCGCGGCGGCCTGGGTACGGTTATTATGTCGACTCCCAAAGGAGTAATAACTGGCCGCGAAGCTGCCAAACTCAGGGTCGGTGGAGAAGTGATTTGTTATATTTGGTAAAACTTTGTGATTTGTTATGTCTAGAATAGGTAAAACTCCAATTGTTATACCGCCAAAAGTTAAGGTTGAAGTTAAAGATAAAACTGTCATTGTCACAGGACCAAAAGGTTGCTTGCAGTATACCTTGCCAGAAAGAACAAAGGCGGTAGTTGACGGTCAAAAAGTCATTGTCAATAGGGATGGTGACGATCCCACAGCAAAGGCAATGCATGGCTTAAGCAGGGCTCTGATTAACAATATGGTGAAAGGTGTCAGCGAGGGCTTTACAAAACGCCTGGAAATAAGTGGCGTGGGCTTTAAGGCCAATGTCCAAAGTGGTCAACTAGTACTTAACTTAGGTTATTCTCACCCAATAGCTTATCAGATTCCCCAAAATATTAAGGTTGCAGTAGAAGGTACTAAAATTGTTGTTGAAGGGGCTGACAAGTACTTAGTTGGCCAGGTGGCAGCCCGTATCAGGTCGTTCTATCCACCTGAACCATACAAAGGCAAAGGGATCAAATACGAAGGCGAACATATTATCAGAAAGGAAGGCAAGACAGTACAATAGTCTTTCGTAATTGGAAAATTAGTTTAATCATTATAATCAAAACATGGTTAGAACCATGTAAAATTAAAAGAATATGAGAGTAGAACAAAAACGTTTACTTTTACAACGACGGCGGTGGCGTATAAGAAAGAAAATATTTGGAACTAAAGATCGCCCGAGAATGAGTGTTAAGTTTACCGGAAAAAATATTTATGTTCAGTTTATTGATGACGCAGCAGGTCATACTTTGGCGGCTGTGTCAACATTGAGCAAAGATTTACCAGAACACAATAAACTGGCCGCCAATGTCAAGAGTGCTGAATTCATAGGTGAGATTTCAGCAAAGGTCGCCTTAAGTAAAGGTATTAAAACAGTTGTCTTCGATAGAAGCGGAGCTAAATACCATGGAAAAGTAAAGGCCCTGGCTGATGCCGCAAGAAAAGCCGGCCTGGTTTTTTGATTGAAGTTAAAAAATTTAAAACTTTGTCTTAACAATGAAAAGTAACAACGGTCGTGTTCAAAGTTCAAACCCAAAAGCCGCAGGTAAAGCTACTCCCAAAGGCTCCAGACGAGAGAAAAATCAAGTAGTAGAAACTCCAGATTTTACCGCTGGCTTAGAACCATCAAGTGAATTATCTGAGAAGGTTATTTTTATAAACAGATCAGCAAAGGTAGTTAAAGGCGGTAGACGGTTTAGCTTCAGCGCACTGGTGGTTGCTGGCGATAAAAAAGGAAAGGTCGGCCTTGGCATGGGCAAAGCTGGGGAAGTCGCTAATGCAATTAAAAAGGCCACTGAAACCGCCAGAAAAAATATGGAGACTATCGCCATTAAAGATGCCACGATACCGCATGAAGTTCTGTATAAATACAGTGGAGCAAAAATATTATTAAAACCGGCTTCTCCTGGTACTGGCATTATTGCCGGCAAGACTGTCAGGGCAGTTATAGAAGCCGCAGGTATCAAGGATATACTTACTAAGTCATTAGGCTCTAATAGCCCGGTAAACCTGGCAAAGGCTACCTTTGAGGCAATTAAAAGTCTGAGATTAAAAGAGGATATAATCAAGATCCGAGGCTTAGACCAGAAACAAAAAGAAACTTCAGAACCTGACAAAGTTACTCAAAGTACCAATCAATAAAATATTATTAATGCTGAAAGGGTATTCTGATTATGAGATTGCATGAATTAAGTCCAAAACAAGGCTCGCGTACAAGAATTAAACGATATGGTTGTGGTGAGTCCAGTGGCCATGGTAAGACAAGTGGCCGCGGCGGAAAAGGTCAGACGGCAAGATCTGGTGGGTCTATCCGACCGGGTTTTGAAGGCGGTCAGATGCCATTGATCCGTAGGATACCAAAACGTGGTTTTAATAATTCAGATTTTAAAAAGGTTTATTGTCCTGTTAATTTAAAAGATCTTAATAGGTTCGAAGATGGTCAAATAGTCGATGAAAATTTATTAAGAAAAGTTGGCCTCGTAAAAGGTCAATTTGATGGTGTTAAGATCTTGGGGACCGGTGAACTTAAGAAGCGTCTTACCATTTGCGCTCATGCTTTTAGTCAAAAAGCTAAAGAAATAATTGAAAATGCCGGCGGAAAATGTGAGATCGTTAAGCAATCACCTGGACCTCAAGATGAGAAACAAGAGAAAACCCAGTAAATATTAAAATTTAAATAGCGCTGCCAATGGTTGCTAACATATTTAACACTTTTGCGAATTGTTTCAAAGTACCAGAGCTGAAATCGCGGATTCTATTCACACTCATGCTCTTGGCCGTGTGCAGATTGATTGCAATTATACCGGTGCCTGGTATTGACGGTGCAGCGTTAACCGCATTTTTACAACAAGTGTCTAAGAGCTCTGGGTCATCCGCACTTGGGATGTACAGCTTATTTACTGGTGGCGCTCTTGAAAGATGCGCTGTTGGATCATTGGGTATTATGCCATATATCAGCGCAACGATTATTATTCAATTGCTAACTGCCGTTGTTCCTTTGCTCAGTAAATTGGCCAGAGAAGAGGGTGGAAGAGTTAAGTTAATCCAGTATGGGCGTTATCTAACTGTATTGCTTTGTTTAGGACAGGGTTTCGTGATGTCTTTAGTCTGGGAAAATCCCGAAAGAGTATTTAGCGGATTCCACGGGAAATTAGTCCTATACGACAATCTCTGGTGGTATAGAATACAAACTACAATCATTTTGACAACTGGCACTTTACTTCTCATGTGGCTGGGTGAGCAAATAACAGAACGTGGAATCGGTAACGGCGTTTCTCTGGTCATTACCATCGGTATTTTAGCCAGGTTGCCCGCAGCTTTTCAGGGACTGCATGATATGTTCTTCCCTGCAGCTGGCGAATCTCAAGCTAGTTTCTTAAATGCAATCGGTATGCTTTTCCTGCTCGTAGCAGTGGTGGCCGGAGTAATAGCTGTTACTCAGGCTCAAAGAAAAATACCCGTCCAGTATGCTCAACGAACTGTCGGACGTCGTTCTTATGCAGGTGGTAGTTCCTTTATGCCGTTGCGTGTAAATTATTCTGGTGTCATGCCGATTATTTTTGCACAGGCAATTTTAATGTTTCCACAAAAAGCCTTTTATTACCTGGGTAAATTGTTCAATCTGAAGTTCCTGGGTGAAATAGCTCGTATGCTTAATGAGGGTGAATTTATGTACCTATTCATTTATGGGTTGTTAATATTGTTTTTCTCGTATTTCTGGGTGGCAACTCAATTTAACGAAATCCAGATCGCTGATGACCTGAAAAAATATGGAGGCTATATCCCGGGCGTAAGACCTGGCCAGGCTACTAGCGATTTTTTACATAAAGCAATGAGTCGAATAACATTGGGTGGTGCAGTATTCTTAACTGCTATTGCTGTTGTACCTTATATCTTAAATCATTGGATGAAAGTGCCTTATGCTGTGGCAAGTTTCTTTGGCGGCACAAGTCTCTTAATCACTGTCGGAGTTTTGCTGGATACCATGAGACAAGTTGAAACGCATCTGATGATGAGACACTATGATGGTTTCTTAAGTAAAGGCCGATTGCACGGCAGGTTTTAATAATGAAAAGGCGTTTATTGTTTTTAGGACCACCCGGATCAGGAAAAGGTACCATAGCAGCTAGAATAAGTGGATCTGACCTGGGAATAGTTCATGTGTCATCAGGTCATTTATTGAGGTTGGAAGCAGAATCCGGTTCTGAACTGGGGAAGAGAATAAAACAGTATATCGATAACGGCGATCTAGTACCTAATGATATAGTCTTGGCTTTGATGTACAGATGGTTTTGTGATCAAGGCCCGGATAGTAAGTTCATACTGGATGGCTTTCCTAGAACAATTTTGCAGGCAAAAGAGCTTGATTCATGGCTCGAACAAAAAGATATGCCGTTAGATTCGGCTGTGTTCTTTGAAATATCTCAAAAAGAAGTATTAGACAGGGTCACCGGTCGCAGGATCTGTATGAAATGCGGCCAGACTTACCATGTGACTCAATTTCCACCAAAGAGGGCTGGGATCTGTGATGTGTGTGGCTCCATACTAGTACAACGCCCTGATGATTCCCTTGCAGCAATGGAGCATAGATTTGATGTTTACTGGAGGCAGACAGCGCCTTTGGTTGAGTATTACCGAAACAAAGGTATTCTATTTACCATCGATGCCACCAGGCCTATTGAGGAAAGAATTCAGATCCTTAAGAATCATATAACAGAGAAATGATTCCTATTAAAACCAAGAAAGAAATTGAAGCCATGCGCGAAAGTTGTGCCCTGGCTGCTAAGGTTTTAATAGAAACAGCTGAACAGGTCAAACCTGGCATTATGACTAAAGATTTGGAACAATTCGCTGCGGAACGAATCAAAGCGTATGGCGCTAAAAGTGCTTTCCTGGGGTACCGGGGATACCCAAATAATATTTGTATCTCTGTTAATGAAGAGGTCGTACATGGCCTGGCTGGAAAAAGAAAATTAAAGTTTGGTGATATAGTCAGCTTGGATGTAGGGGTTCTTTATAAAGGATTTATAGGAGACACAGCAAAAACTGTCCCGGCTGGCGGTTGTGATATAGATGTTCAAAAATTACTTATAGTGACCGAGGCAGCACTTTATGAGGGAATCAAACAGGCTGTTCCTGGTAATAAAGTCAAAGATATATCACGGGCCATACAAACGACAGTTGAAAAAAACGGATTCAGTGTTGTCCGTGAATTCGTTGGCCATGGTGTGGGAAGAAAACTCCATGAAGAACCACAAATCCCAAATTATGTTGACGACGGTGACTCGCCAGAATTAAAACCAGGAATGACACTCGCTATAGAACCAATGATCAACATGGGTAAACCAGATGTTGTAATTTTAAAAGATTGCTGGACAGTCGTCACTAAAGATGGTAAACCATCAGCCCATTTTGAACATACTGTTCTGGTTACAGAGAATGAACCAGAAATTTTGACATGTCTGAATCAAACGGTATTATAGTTGAAGGCGTAATTATTGAAAAATTGCCAAATGAGAAATGCCGGGTAAAATTGGCAAACGGACATAATTTAGTGGCTTTTAAAAGAAAAAGGGATAATATAGATTTGAATAATATTGTGCCAGGAAATAAGATTATCCTGGAAGTAATGCCATATGATTTATCAAAGGGCAGAGTTTTAAAAGTGGGAGAATGATTTATGAAAGTTAGATCATCAGTAAAAAAACTTTGTGAACATTGTAAAATTGTGCGTCGAAAAGGCGTGATTAGGGTTATTTGCTCAAATCCACGCCATAAACAACGTCAGGGTTAATTAATCAATAGAACTACTATGCCACGTATTTTAGGTGTTGAAATTCCAGGGCAAAAAAGAATAGACATAGCCCTAAGATATATTTACGGGATTGGACCTTCAAATTCGAAGGAGATATTGGCCAATGCCGGTATCGATCCTTCAATTAGGGCCAAAGACCTGTCGGAACAACAGATTTCAAAAATAACTGCGGCTATTCAGGCCGGGAAATATGTTATTGAGGGCGATTTACGCCGCGAGATCGGTCAAAATATTAAAAGGCTTCAAAGTATAAAATGTTACCGTGGAATCCGCCATATTCGCGGGCTCCCGGTTCGCGGTCAGAGAACATCTACGAACGCCAGGACCCGTAAAGGTCCGAGAAAAACTGTTGGTGTACAACGTAACCCTAACGCTAAATCTGGTATTCATTAATCTTTATGGCAGAAGAAACAAAACAACCACAGCCGGCTAATAACCCCGAGTCAAAGCAGACTCAAAAAAGCAGCGAGGTTAGCACTGCAGCTAAAGAAACTGAAAAAAGTAAAGCCGGAACTAAAACCACTAAAAAGGCCACTAAACCAGCTGCAGAAACTGCTGCAGCGCCTGAAAGTTCAGAGCAAAAAGCTCAACAAACATCGGCCCCTAAAGCACCTACTGCTGCTGAGTTGTTAGGCGAGGACGAAGCTGCGGCCCCAAAGAAGATCATAAAAGTTAAAGGTGCTAAAAATATCGCGGTTGGTATCGCTAATATTTTAGCTACCTTTAACAATACTATTGTCACTATTACTGATATGCAGGGCAATGTGATTGCTTGGTCGAGTGCAGGCAGAGTTGGGTTTAAGGGTTCTCGTAAAAGTACTGCTTATGCTGCTCAGCAGGTGGCTCAAGATGCTGCACGCCAGGCTATGTCCCATGGAATGAAGGAAGTCGAGGTAAGAGTCAGCGGCCCAGGCACTGGCAGGGAATCAGCTATTCGAGCTTTGCAGGCTGTGGGATTAGAAATTTCTGTGATTAAAGATGTAACCCCAATTCCACATAACGGTTGCAGACCACGGAAGAAACGCCGTGTCTAATAAAACCAAAAAAACAATACAAGTTTGCTAGAGATAAAATTGTTATGGCAAGATATACTGGTCCAAGAGTCAAAATTAGCCGTAGATTTGGTCAGGCTATATTTGGTCCATCCAAATACCTGGAACGCAGAAATTATGGCCCCGGTGTCCATGGTCCTAAGGCGCGTCGTAAATTGAGCGATTACGCTGTAGGCTTAGCTGAAAAGCAAAAATTTCGGTATTATTATGGATTACAGGAACGTCAGTTTAAAAATGTGTATGCGCGTGCCCTTAAGAAGCGAGGTGTTACCGGCCAGACTATGTTACAGACCCTTGAAACAAGGTTAGATAACGTCGTGTATTTATTAGGTTTCTCTCCCACTATGTCGGGCGCACGCCAATTAGTAAGCCATGGGCATATCACTGTGAACGGAAAGAAAGTAAATATACCCTCGTACTCTGTGAAACCTGGGGATGTAATTGAAGTTAAAAAATCTTCTGGCTCACAAAGATTAGTGCAGAAAAACTTAGAATTAGCCACAAGTCGCGTTGTTCCGCCCTGGTTAGCCTTAAATAAAGACGCATTAAAGGGCAGCATGCTGCGTATGCCTGCTCCAGAAGAGATTAATCCAATTGGTAATATCCAGGCGGTAGTCGAATTTTACTCCCGGTAAAACAAAAACTAATTATCCGATCTATCGTATCGGATGGCAATTATACGGGGTTTTAGTAAGCCGGGTTTGCTAAAACTCAGATTAAAATTGCTAGAAAGGAAAACATATGCCTATTAGATTAGGTAGGTTCGAAATGCCAAAGCGGTTGATCAAAGAAGAGTCAACCGCCACTCCAACATATGCCAAGTTTATAGCCGAACCCTTCGAAACAGGTTATGGCCATACTATAGGCAATTCATTGAGACGAGTCTTGCTTTCGTCACTTGAAGGCGCCGCTATAACCAATTTCAAAATCGAAGGCGTAATGCATGAATTCACCAGTGTAGACGGTATCGTCGAAGACGTTACAGATATCGTCTTAAATTTAAAAAAGGTTTTATTTAAGGTCCATGTCCGTGAGCCTCAAACCTTAACCTTATCGGTAAATAAAGAAGGCCCTGTTTATGCCGAGGAAATTCAACTTAATCCGAACGTAGAGCTGGTCACTCCTAAACAAATCATTTGCACAATTGATAAAAAACGAAAATTGGACATGGAGTTCGAAGTCAAAGTGGGCCGTGGTTTCTGTACCGCCGAGGAAAATAAAAAGTCGGAACAAATTATCGGCGTCATTCCTATAGATTCGCTCTTTTCACCCGTAACCCGTGTAAAATATTCGGTGGAAAGTGCCCGCGTTGGACAGCGAACTGACTACGATAAGCTCATTCTTGAAATTTGGACTGATGGTAGGATAAGTCCTGAAGACGCGTTACTTCAAGCTTCGGCTATTTTACAAAAACACCTGGATGTTTTTGTTGGTTATGATAAGAACGTGGTCGAATTTGAGCAGGAAACGCAAAAGCAAGACGATGAAAAAATGAAGCTTCGTAAGCTCCTTAATATGAGCGTGAACGAAATTGAGCTGAGCGTCAGGGCTGCCAACTGTTTGAATAACGCCAATATTACTACTGTTGGTCAATTGGCTATGAAAACTGAAACCGAAATGCTTAAATATAGAAACTTCGGTAAAAAGTCTTTGAATGAAATCAAAGAAAAATTAGCCGCCCTCGGACTTAATCTCGGGATGAAATTTGATCCGGAACTCCTTGAACCAATTAAAGAAGAACCTAAAAAAGTTAGCTAAAAATAACAATATTTTTCAAAGCTATGCGACATCTTAAACATACTGCAAAACTTGGCCGAAAAAGCGAACATAGAAATGCTATGCTCGCTAACTTGGTATGTAGCTTAATTAAACATAATAGAGTCATCACAACCTTACCAAAAGCTAAAGCCGCAAGATCCTTAGCAGAAAAAATGGTCACCCTGGCTAAAAAAGGATCTATTCATGCTCGTAGGTTGGCTGTGGCTAGACTACACCAAGAAGACGCGGTTGGAATACTGTTTAAAAATATTGCACCCCAGTTTAAAAGCCGTAATGGCGGTTATACTCGCATAGTCAAGCTCGCTTGGAATAGGTTTGGCGATGCAGCACCGATGGCAATAATTGAGTGGTGCGAAGGCGAAGGTGTTTCGCAACAGGAACAATCACAAACTGCTGCTCAACAACCAACACCGGAACAGGCCAAAAACCAGACAGAAACACTTCCTGCTTCTGATAAGACAGCTGAAACTACCCAAACCCCTTCTGCCACCTCACAAACCCCAGAAAGTCAACAAGAAAAAACTAATCAAGAAGCTAAATAACTTAACTGAGCTCCCTTATTATATTTAGCTAACATTCCAGCCGTTGAATTAACTGATGTAACTGGTTGTTAGTTTATTTGAATTAACTCAATATCCGACGCAAAAACTTGAGTCCGTTCTTTGCTATATGTTTAGCATCAGGCTCAATCGCGCGCCAGATGGAAGCTGCTTTAGCTATAATTTCTATACCAGGAGTAAATGATTCGATAACTATAGCACCGTTATATTTTATCTTTTTAAGCGACGCCGCTATACTTGCCCAGTTTATGTGGTCATTGCCCGGAGTGCCTCGGTCATTTCCAGAAGCATGAAAGTGCGCCAAATTTTTACCAGCTTTTAAGATCGCCAGAGCAGGATCTTTCTCCTCGATATTCATGTGAAATGTGTCAAGATGAATTTTAACTACCGGGCTCTTTATGTCATGAATTAACTGAAGCGCTTGAGCGCACGTATTTATCATGTCGGTTTCAAACCTGTTTAATGGCTCAATGGCTAAAATAACATTTCGTTTTTCCGCATACTTTGCCAGATTCCGTAAATTCTTAACCGCTGTCCACCATTGTAATTGTCGTTCACGACCAGAATATCCTGCGGCACGTCCAACGCAGGAGTATAATGGCCCAATAACCATTGGAGAATTGAGGGTTTCGCAATAGTCTATAATTTTCGAAAGATATTCCATAGCATTTTTTTGTTGCGCAGCGTCACCGCGAAGATCTCGATCAGAGCCAAGGATAGAACAAATCGCACAGCATTTGAGATTATTCTCATCCAATTTACGCCGCACATAAACTGGATCAAAGTTTTTGGGATCTTCAACCGCAATCTCCACCGCATCAAACCCCCACGCTTTAAATTCTTTAAAAAAGCGTGTGCTGTTGTTTTTAAATGGAGACTCAAACAAAAGTGTGTTAATTCCAAATATCATATGCTTATGTGTTTTTTGGAATATTAGGTTTTGTTTCTAATATTGTCAAAATATTTAGTTAAACAGTTTTTTAATCCCTAAATAATTAAACTCAAAAGCATGCCTTTGTAAGAGGGTGATATTTATTATTTGAGTGTTAAAAAACACTTGTACTGTTCCTGTGTTAATAGCAAAACTAGTAATGTCATGAATGTCTTGGATGAGTTAAATTGGAGAGGACTGATCGACAACTGCACAGATCCTCAAGGCCTTAATAATATAATCGAAAAAGGGCCAATAACATTATACGCAGGATTCGATCCTACTGCTGATAGCCTGCATGTGGGAAATCTTATACCATTAATAACTTTAAGAAGATTCCAACTGTTTGGCCATAAACCAATTGCATTAGCAGGCGGCGGTACTGGCCTCATCGGCGATCCTAGCGGACGCAGCTCTGAACGACAATTATTAAGTAAAGATACTCTGGAGAATAATATCGAAAAAGTAAAACTCCAGCTTAAAAAACTCCTCGATTTCAACGATCCAAACCCTGCTATACTTCTGGATAATTCCTCGTGGTTGGGAAAAATCTCATTCTTAGATTTCCTTCGTGATGTAGGTAAACATTTTTCTGTGAACATGATGCTGGCTAAAGAAAGTGTTAGATCACGAATGGAGGATAGAGATAACGGTATTAGTTATACCGAATTCAGTTATATGCTTTTGCAAGCTTATGATTTCTATATATTGAAAAAAGAACATAATTGTGACCTTCAGATAGGTGGTAGTGACCAATGGGGGAATATTACTGCCGGCATAGACCTTTGCCGTAAAAAATTAAATACCACTGTCTATGGCCTTACTTTGCCACTGCTAACTAACGCCGATGGTACTAAATTTGGTAAAACTGTTGCTGGCGCAGTCTGGCTCGATCCATCTAAAACAAGCGTGTATAAGTTCTACCAGTTCTGGATCAGATCTGATGATAGAGATGTCATAAAACTTTTGAAATTATTTACTTTCTTGTCAAAAGAAGAAATCGAAGACTTAGCTCATAAGCACACTCAGAAACCTGAAGCACGTGATGCCCATAAAGCTCTCGCTAAAGCTATGACTTCTTTGATTCATGGCCCCGACGCAACCTCAGCCGCAATTCGAGCCAGTGAAGTTTTATATGGTGGTGCTCTGGATAATATTGATGAATCAACTTTTGTCGATGTGATCGGAGAGGCACCAACTAAACATTTACCCAAATCATACTTCGATGGAGATGGATCTCCACTGGTAGATATTTTGGTGACTTCTGAGTTAACTACTTCAAAAGGACAGGCCCGCAAAGATATCCAGGGTGGAGGAATTTATGTAAATAATATCCGTGAAGTTTCGATTACCAGAAAAATATCTCTTAATGATTTTTTGTTCGGTAAATACCTACTCCTGAGAAAAGGCAAAAAAAATTACCTTGTCATCTCAATAGCTGATTAAATTATGCGATGTGTGATTCAACGGGTACTAGATGCTGAAGTTTCTGTCGATGGACAAATAATATCCTCTATCGGTAATGGATTACTAATTCTAATAGCCGCCGAGCATACCGATACATTAGAAGATGTCCAGTGGCTCGTGCATAAGGTAGCTAGACTGAGAATCTTTCCAGACCAGCAAGGTTTAATGAACCTGTCAGTAACAGATGTGAATGGCGAAACTCTGGTCGTTAGTCAATTCACATTGTTTGCTAGTACAAAAAGAGGTAACCGACCTTCGTTCACTCGCGCCTCTAGCCCGGAAAATGCCGAGGAATTGATCTCTAAATTTGTTTCTCTTTTATCCACAGAACTCGGTAAACCTGTGAAAACCGGAGTGTTTGGCGCACATATGCTCGTGAAATTGACAAATAACGGACCTGTTACGATAATCATCGATTCGAAATTAAGAGAATAATTTTTAAATGTGAATCAAGAAATTTATCCATTATTAATGGACATCCACGTGCGTTAAAGGGCACTGCTTTTTCAAAAGCTTGTTAAACGTGAGTGTGTTGAACTTTAATATTTTGAAATATTTCTTTTATTTTTAAGACCATCGCAGAAATAAGATGCGTTTTCGGTGTTTCGAATAAGATAAGCCAAGTTATTAGCGATTCATTATTTGGTTTAGAGTTATAGGCTAAGGTTTGGATTTGAAGTACGAAGAATCCGTTTTTGTAAGGATTTTGAAAGATGTTTTTATGTATATAAGGTTTTAGATGTCTTACTGAAAACAGTATAGTGTGGTCATGGTTGCTACAAATAATTTTCCATTTGCAATGACTGGAGTAGCGCTAACAGGCGCGTCCAAGCGCATAGAACAAAGCACTTCACATGTATTTGTTGCCTTGTAAACAACCAGATTACCGCGTCTGGTTGCAACATAGACCTTTTTGTCGCAGGCGAGAGTAGATGCCCAAATTTCTCCACCTGGTTTATGTGTCCAAAGCTCTTTGCCAGAATCTTTATCTAAGCAATAAACAGTGCCTGACCAATCAGCCAAAAAGATAAATTTATCAATTATTGAAGGAGTTGTAACACAATGACTCGGCATCTGGAACGACCATAATTCTCCATTAGTAGTTATATTGCCTGACATTGCTGCATTAATGCATTTTATCCAAGAAATAGGTTTTCCGTGCCATGGGTCGCCACCGACGGTGATAAATATTTTATTATCTAGAAAAACAGGCATACTATAAATAGTTGAAGGCCCTTCCTTTCGATTATCCTGCCATTTATGGACATTTTCTTTTGGGGCAGACGGGTCGCAATCGAACCACCATATTTTTTCAAGGAACAAGGGGGTGTTATGGATGTTTATTTTATTTAGGGCTTTGAAGGCATAAATAATTCCGTCTCCGCCTCCATAGATGACAAGTTTTTGGCCATTAACCATACCAATTGCAGGAGACGACCAGTTGGCATGGATAAAGTTTTTAGCGAGTTTTTCATTATCAACAGCGACGAGTGAACCATTATTTTTATTAAGGACGATGAGGCTGGGTGCCTCAGGTGAAAGAATTTTCAAGTGAGTATTATCTACGCCGTTAGGTGTATTTAAGTACAGAAAATTATCATCGATTAAAATAGACGAGTGCTGCCCGTCATGGGTATGAACCTTTAATTGATCAACTATATCGAAACGCCAGATTACATCAGCTAATGTTTTAATTGATTCGTTATTGGTGGTTGAAATCCAACCGAAAAGCTCAAATTCGTTTGTAATAGGACCGCTATTGCCATCCATCATTCCATTTAAATCTAGACAAAGGACTTCGCCACGATTGCTAAGCAAATAGACTTTATTATTTTCGACAGTTACAGGTGAAACCAGCCCGGTATGTGGCCAATCCAGAAAAATATCGGATTTTAGCTTAGGTATTGCTAGCTGCCATAGGAACTTGCCCGTATTCTCGTCAAAGCAAAATAACACACCCATATCACCCACACAGCATGTATGTCTGGGATTATCGTTATTTGATCCTATTAAGACCTTACCGTTGGATATTACCGGAGTGGAATAGGTTTGAGTCCCTAATTCGGCTTTCCATTTTAATGAGAGTTGGTAGTTAGTATTACTAGAACCAGGTGGTGCTGCGTCATGGGAAACCATATTTCTGGAATGTTTTTCACCCCATTGTGGCTGGTCGGCTATTGAGTAAAGAGTCAGGAAACACAATATTATAAACTTACTTAGTTGTAGTTTTTTAAATATTGGACCGGGCATTATCTGGGTATGACCTTGAAAAAAATTTGAGGCGATTGTAGCCATAGATCATATAGTAAGACAAACGACAAAGTGTATTTATTCAACAACGTATAGAAAGTTAAACACAGTGTGCATAGACACATTTTTAGCGAGGGCTAAATTGTTACATCATTCTGGGATTTCATTTTTAGATTTTGAATGGGTTCTTGCGGTGAATCTGGTTTTTGGTCTTTTGTATTTAGCTGGGGAGAGACACACATTTTTTTCCATTCATCTAAGTAGGCCAGGCAGTTCATCTTAGTGAGGTAATCCTTATCTATTTTTAGGTCGCCACATAGGTTGGGATAGTTTTGGTTTTCATTGGAGAATTGGTTTGCTATATGGACAGCTGTTAAAGGTGAGAACGTAGTTGAAAATGCGATACCCGGATTATGATGAGCAGCGATTGCCTCTAGAATAGCCAGAGGCAAGCCCCAAGAGCTCAATAAACAGGCGGCAATTTCGGCATGGTTGAAACCTAAAAGAGATTTTTCTGCCTGCCAAAGTGGTATATTATTTGCAATTGAAGAAGACAAGCAATCATTGAAAGCCTGTGGAATATTTGCGGCAATAAGCAAAATACCGACATCGTGTAGTAACCCTGCGGTAAAACTTGAGTCGGCTAATTTTACATCTTTAGTTTTAGCCATAGCTATCCATCTAGAGAAAGATGCGGTCATTATGGAATGATTCCAAAATCTGTCTATTGAGAACCATGGTACCTTCTGATTATCGAATTGAGAGACAAAATTACTTGAAATTGTTAAGGCCTTAATTCTTTCAACGCCAAGTTGCATAACTGCTTCAAAAGGCGAAGACACAGGTTCGCGCAGTCCTATTATTGCTGAGTTGGCCAATTTCAGCATTTTGGCACATAAAGATGGATCTTCTGCAACAGTTGCTGCGATATCTTCAGCACTTGAGCACGGATCATCGATCAGACTCATGAGTTTCAGATAGACGAATGGGATGGTCGGAATATCACGCATTTGAACTAACACCTTGCGGATTTGTTTGGTCGTTAGCCAGTTTTCAAAGAATACAGTCCTAAAGATTGCCTCTGAAATTATTGATTCAGATTGTTGCTTCCAGATGCACTGAGGGGGGATGCCATTGAAGTCAGTTACCAGTTCTTTTATTAGATTCCGATTATTTACATCAATCCAGAGGAATTTTGCTGTAGCAGGTGAGTTTGTTTGCAAAAAAAGGAATAAATTGGTGATTTCATTTTTCGGAAGATCTGAGTCAACAACGATTGCATGAATTGACACCGCAGATTCTTGGGCATTTTGGATTGTTGAATATTTATTGATCAACCATTTGGGCTTTAAAGCAGAAATTGCCCTGGAGAGGTTTTCAACCCATTCTTTATTTTCTGAAACAATGCTTATTTTGATGTTTTCCATTTTTGTTAATTTACTATTCTTTGTGCAGAATGTTAAGTGCTCGATAAAAATTATTATAAATTATTTCTGGCAAAAGGAATTACCATTCCTGGACTGTGTTTCTCATTCTTAAAAATAATCCTGATTTTTTATAAAAGTCCGAGTCTTTTGTTATCTCAAGCATTATCGGATTAGCTGTATGATTTGTAAAAATAGGAAACCAATGTAAAAGATCGGAGGACTCCTCGATTATCTGTGGTTCTGTAAAGATATGGAAAAATGAAAATACAATGTTTTGTTTATTGCCGTCCCGGGCTGCTTGCAAAACAGGTTCAGACCTGGGTGTTAAGCCTGGAGTGGGGATAGTTAAGAGCCAGTTCCATGGATGGTAACCAGAGATACCTGGATTGATCCGCTGGTAATTTATGGATTTATTTTGAGAGTATTGAGTTGCTATAGATTGGTGCGCCAACCAAAAACTATCCAAGACGTAAGGTTTTAGCTTATTTGGTGCCTCATTTGTAATAATTAACTCAATTAATATTGAAGATGGAAAGGCTGACTTTTGAAGCCATGGACCGATCAATGTCATGGTTGGGGGGATGTTAGTAAATCTGTTTTCAAAAAGTTGGACCGAGTAACTATTGTCAGGATCGAATGGCACTGCAACAATAATCGGGTTATCATTTGTAAGCATGGAGGTAGGAATTTTTAATTCAATATCTCCTGCAATTTGGATTTTGAAATTGGTTAATGTTATCAAGTTGGAAATAGTTTCGGATTTTTTCAATTCGATAAATTGGAGGGAGTATTCGTTATTAGAGTTTACCAGCTCACAATTTACTTCATTAATAAAAACGGGTGGTGAAAATCCTTTGTTTTTAGAACCCATTGTAGGGGTAGATAAAATATACCATCCAGTACCATCGGGGTTTCTGGCGAGAGAGTATCCCTGGGGTATAGGCTGGCATTTTATATGATCGTGAATTTTAAATACATCCTGGCCTTCTTTAGAAGACAGGTACAGATTTTTATTATTTTCAAGAGCCGGGATTAAAACACCTATATTAGTCACCACGACAAATTCACCATGATCGAGTTTGCAATCAGGTAAAGGTAATTTTGCAAGGTTTGTAGGGTCATCACTTATGAAAACATTGTCAGTGTTTATTGGACCAGAATTTAAGCACATAATTTCAATCCATGGTGAGTCATCAGTGTTTTGAGTGGCAGGAAAATATATTTCATTAAATACTATTGCAGGTTTATCATCCGGGTCTTTGCTTCCTGGGGAGCCGCCGATTCTACTGCTTGGTCTCCAGGCAAATGGATGATTTGCATGGTTAAAATCTTTTACATCAAGGACCAATGAAAACCCGGTGCCGTCAGCGAGCTGTGGCCATGGAGGCGTGTCATTATAAACAATATTGAACAAAATGGCGCCGTTTGGTGAAGATTTGATGGTAATAGTATCACCTTCATTTGCGAGCTTGCCCACAAATGGGCCCACGAGTGTAGTTCCATCTGGGATTTGATAAACTGACTTAAATGAAGCGAAACCATTTTCTGGGGAATCTTTGCACAATATTAGGAATGATTCTGGTGGTATTATGGTGTTTTGTGGAAAGGTGAATTGAATACCTGAGCTAATGTTTACCCCTGAAAGGTCAAGAATGATGTTCGAGCTTGAATTATAGAATTCTAGAAATTCAAAAGCATCACCTTGTGGTGGATGGTACATAATTTCAGTTATTTTTAACCATTGTCTTAGCTGCAAAACTGTGTCTGGTTCAGCAACTGAGAATTCAATTGGTTCAGACCAGTGACTCCATCGGCCGGTGGAGTCTTTCATTTTGACTCTGACTCTGTAAGTAGCGCCGACCTCTACAGATTCAATTGGTATTTGAATTTGGTTTGTAAACTCCGTAATATCAGAAGACTCCCACTTGGTTTGAATTTCATAGAAAAACTTATTTGTAATTGAACCAGGACCGACTCTTGCGATTCTCCACTTTAAAGCTGCAAAAGGGTGTGTTCCCTGATATTGTGAACATTGGAAGATCAGCTTGTTTGCATAATAAGCTCCAGAACCAACTCTGGAGATCGATGGCTTTGCCGGAATTTCCGGGTCATTTAAAATATTTGAGTGTATCCAGCGGCTCCGCGAGACCACATATGCTTTCATTATTTCTACCATGCCGGGAAAATCTTTGGTGGAAGCTTTTTGGTAAAATAAACCCTGGCCAGCCTTGGTTTTGTTTACATAACTTGAGATCATAATCGGGTTGTAATCCCACATAGCCCTATCAGCACCAGTGATGCAAGGGTTATTAGAAAAATCGTGAATTATAGACGCATATTCCTGGATAAGTAACCAAGCTTGGTTTGTGTTAAAAAGTAGATCACAAATTTCGCGCAATCTGTTCCTATACTCTAATGCGAAACTAGTTTTGGTTAGAACTCTTGATTTAAAGGGCTCGTTTCCACCACCGTACATTGTGTCTGCCCAGGTGAGATCTAGGTCCCATGGATGAACAGACCATAACGATGTGATTGGGTCGTGGAAATAAAAATAATTTTTACCCGCGCTTTCATCAATATCATAATGGTGAATCGCCTCGACAATAGATCGATAACTATAGTAACTGCTGAGGTTAAGGTTCGTCCGCCACCAGTATTCATCGGGCGATTCGTTTTTATATTTACTCAAAAACGCTGTTAGATCAGAAGCATCAGATGGCCCGTTATCGCCAATGTTATTTAAGGTTCCAGAACCCCCTTCCATTTTATAAAAATTGCCGTCGGGCAGGTTATGTTCTTTTAGAAATCGTCCGTCTGGTTGTTCTACTGCAAGGTATAGCCCCCAAAAGTCTCCTTCGTATTGGTTAGTTGGATTGGCTTCAATAGAGTCATCTATAATTCTTAACTGAATCCAGTGTGTGAGTGGAGCTGGAACGCCAACAAGATTAAATAATCTAAAACCAACGGATTCAAACATTCCCTGCTCGCCTCGATGTCCATAGTCTCCTTGTTGGATACAAGCGCCAAGATTAAGCTTGCTCCACTTAGTTTGATATTTTTTGCCATAGTTATCTTTAGCCTGAAACCAATGTGCCCTATTAAAGTCGAATTTCCACATATTCTTACCCATTGCATACCTCCAGACTCCACCACGTGCTCGGTAATGGATATTGTCGTAAACAGTTCCGTCGTAAACTAAAGTACCGGACCATTTGTATAAATCGCCTGTATATTTGCTTTTCCAGGTGCAATCTTCTATTGCGGTACGTTTGGCTAGCAAATGATACACCGGCAGTTGGTTCATGGCGTTTGAGCTATAAGTAACTATGGGGGTTGTACCGGGTCTGTTGGCTCCACGCCATTCAGGGACTCCATCGTAGATAAAATATGCAAAATTAGGTTGCTGATCCTCTGGATATGGAACGGTAATTGAATTTCCGAGATTATCTATGGCCGTGATTTTATAACGAATTAAACGTCTGTGTTTTTGGATTTCAGGCGGGATTATGATTGTATAGACTGAATCTCCTGCTGTTTGGTCACCATCTATTCCTGAGTCATTCATTGCGAATGTTATCCAGTTGGTTAAGTACTCAGGGTCCGTCACTTCAATGTAATTTCCAGGTTCTACGATTTGTATATGTAATTGAACAGTAGCGACTCCATCTAAGTCGGTTGCTTTGGCAGTGACTTTAACTGGCTCATTCGAATGCGGTTGTTTAGGATAGTGACTTACCTGCCTTAAGGCAGGCGGGATTTTATCTAGTGACTGATAGACAGAATTTTGTCTTCCTGGTGTTGGACCATGAATTGATGAGAATGGCTCAGCTGATATTTGTATATCCACAAATGCATCAGAACTGTTCGTAATGTGAGAGTTTAGTAGTAATATAGAAATCTGATTTGAACCATTAGCTAAAAAATCTTGAGGGTTAGGTATTATAATTTTTTCATAATCATAAGATTCTCTGGCTGTTGTGGCACAAGAATTGTAATTAAGAGTCTGTGGTGCATTTTTAGAAATTGCTAGCTTGCCATTGATCCATAAACAAAACCCGTCATCATACATTATTTCTACCAAAAGTGAACCTATTAGATCCATGTTCGTTATACTGACTGATTTGCGCAGGAAAATGGTAGAATAATTCCCGCGCATGTCATCCAATATAGTGGATAAAAATTTTTCCCCGTAACCAATCGGTGCTTTTCCTGATATCCAATCTGAGTCATCATATTCTAACAATAGCCACTGGTTAGTTATTCCCGGGGGAGTATTGGTGCCCTTTAGAAATTTCCATTCAGCTCCAGCTGGTAACAGGATAATAGATTGAAAGGAGTTCGTGTCTGTATTATAACCAAATCTCGCTACTGATGGCCGCCAGCTAGCCCCTTGATTGTTATCTAGAAAAGGATTTACAAGTTCTATTGAATATCCGGGAGCATCCCCAACAATTGGCCAAGGGAACCCTAGCTTATAATCAACTCGATCAATTAGTTTATTGTCCAAGTCGTATATTAAGACAGATTCAGACTCATTATCCAGCCGACCTTGCCAGGGGCCGAGAGCGTCTGTCTTAAATTTCAATTTGAATGCTGTGGGATCATGAGCTACAACAATAAAGCCTTTAGCCGGTATTGTGGTTTTTGAGGGGAAAGTAAAATTCACACCCCCACCAATTTGCCAACCTGAAATATCTACGTCAGCCTCATCAGTGTTGAATAATTCAATAAATTCGACATGTTCAGTTTTTATATCTGGGTCATAATGAATTTCATTTATGATTACTTCCCCTGAAAGTGAAAATTTGAATATTAAAATCGAAATAACAAATAAAACACAAGTTTGTCTCATGACTTAACCTATATCATAATATTCGTTTGTTAAATTATTGGAAACTAGAAAGTTTATAAAACTCCGAAGGTTCACTTTCTGGAGTGATTCTAGCCCCAATAAAGGCATCAAATCCTATTTCAACTTCATTCGTTATTGGCGTCCAATGAAATAAATTTGATGACCTAACTAAAGTAAGCCCAAGACCACTTAACGGCCACTTTAAATGAACCTCTTTCCCCTTATAGTAAATATTTAACTTTAAATTAGAACCGAAGCTTCCCAGGAAATCAACTACCGGTAATACAACTCCTTTGTGGTCAAATAAGGATTTATATTGATAACCACCAAGATTATATCCCTGTAATGGTTGGTATTCGGCTCCCCACCAAATAATCCCAAAACATTTATTTGTTTTATCGGATTTTATTGTTTTGATTAAAGTTTTAATAAACTCAATTTGCCCTGATGGTGATGCGGACAAGCCAAAAATCGGAGTTGAGTTTGTCCATGGGAAAGCAGTTTCTACAATAAATATTGGCTTTTGGTAGCGAGTTGATGCATTTGTTAAACAGTTCTGTAAATCGTCAAATGAGCCATGCCACCATGGATAATAACTTAACCCGATAATATCGAATTCCACCTTTTGTTGAAGAAGATTATCGAAAAACCAACGAGCAGTTTTCCAGTTTCCACCTTGATCGATATGAATCAGGATTTTTGGAGGTTTTGGCAATCTTGCATCAGAGACACCGGCTATGGCGTTTTTTAATAACTGGCCAAACTTCATCCATTGTTGAGGAGTGTCGTTATAGTTTCTAACATCGCCGTCAGGCCATAAAAAACCTCCGGTTATTTCGTTGCCTATTTGCACAAAGTCTGGTACAGCGTTATTTGCGCCTAGCTTGACCAGGCAGTTGCTGGTGTAAAGTCGAACCTGAGTTTTCAGTTCTTCAAAAGTAAGGTTTGTCCATGTTGAAGGTTTGAACTGATGTGCTGGGTCAGCCCAAGTATCTGAGTAATGAAAATCCAATAATAGTTTAAGGCCGGCGTTTTTAACTCTTGCAGCAAGAGGTAAGGTGTAGTCCAGATTATTAATATAATTATATGGATCTTTTGCAGCCTGTAATGAACTGCTGGTAAATAACCGAAGACGGATGCAATTTAAACCGTGATTTTTAAGAATTAAAATTGCATCATTTGTTTGGTTGTTATCCAGATATGATTTACCAAGTTGCTCGAAAAATACCAGGTTGGACATATCAGCCCCTGCTATAAGTTCTGCCCTAACTGTGGAGACAAAATTAACGGCTATCATTAAAACAATGGCAAATACCATAAGCTCAAATTATTTCTAAGATGATAACCCCAAAATGCAAACATTAAAAAGAACAACGCATTGCTAAGCGCTTAAAATGTGTGCCTTAAAAAGCAGATCGGCAAAGTTTTACATATTGATCTCACCTGCTTTTAACTTTTTTAACTGCCATTGTAAAAGAGAATATGTCAGAAGTGCTGATGAGAAATCCGAAGCCGGAAGACTTAGCCATACTCCGTTCAAACCGAGGAATCTTGGTAATATAATAAGCGCTGGTATCAATAGTAATACCTGTCTGGTTAAGGATAAAAAGATGGATATTTTGGATTTGCCGGTGGATTGGAAGAAATTTGAAGTAACAATCTGGAAGCCAACAATGGGGAACATCAAAAAGCTGAGGCGAAGGCCAGACACAGTCATATTTATCAACGCGTCATCATTAGTGAAAGCCTTTGCAATTGACCATGGAAATAATTCTGCAACTAAGAATGAGATACTGGTGATGGTTGTAGCTGCTAGCACAGTTAATTTAAATGCCTGCAAGACCCTTGATATCTGACGTGCACCAAAGTTGTACCCTACAATTGGTTGCATTCCCTGATTAAATCCTATCACTATCATTACAGCCAAGCCCATTATACCACTAATAATCCCAAATGCTCCTATAGTGTGGTCATCGCCGTATTTTTTAAGGCTTAAATTAATAAATGAGAGCACAACGCTGCTGCACAATAACATCAAGAAATTCGACATACCAAGTGATAAGATGTCTCTAGTAGTTTTAAATTTTAGTTGCATGCTGCTGAGAGTGATACTCAGGACATTTTCTTTTCCTAAAAAGTGGATAATCACATACAGAGTGCCCATCATCTGGGCTGTTACTGTGGCCAAAGCTGCGCCTCTAATGCCCCACTTGAGAAGAAAAATAAAAATTGGCGCAAGAGTGAGATTAATTGCTACAGTAATTAGAGTAGTTATCATGGCTTTAAAAGGATAACCCGATGCACGCATGATATTGTTTAACCCTAAATAGAGATGAGTAAACATGTTGCCTATTAGAATTATCTCCATAAATTGTTTCGCATAAGGCAATGTATCTTTGCTTGCACCGAGCGTGCAGAGAATCGGCTCAAGAAATATCAAACCCAGAATTGATATTGATATCCCAAAAATAATATTAAGAGAAATCGCATTGCCGAGGATTAATATTGCCTCGTGTTTATTGTTTTGCCCAAGCCGAATCGAAACCATTGCGCTGGCGCCTACGCCAACCATAGCGCCAAAAGCTGCGGCAATATTCATCAATGGAAAAGTTAATGCAAGTCCTGATATTGCTAAAGCACCTACGCCATGGCCTATGAAAACTCTATCTATAATGTTGTATAATGATGCTGCTGAAGTCGCAATAATTGCCGGAGCTGAATATTGAAACAAGAGTTTAGGAATATCTTTGTTGCCAAGTTCATATATTTTTGTTTTGTTATCCATCGCTTTCCATCGCCGAATTAATTAATTCAATGGCCCAATTGATATTTTTTCATTTGAAAATTCAATAAAAAACGCTTGAATCACTCAGTTCTTAAATCTCTGAAAAACAACTGCATCAACTCATCAACCCGCAATTTGGGTTTTAACAATGGGCTTAACACTAACTTCGAAACACATAAAGCTTATCTCAAGCTTGATCCGATTAAATTGATTTTGTTCAGCCCTGAAATGTTTAACTTAATTGACAAAGTTAGATAAAACTAAATAATATCAGGACATGAAAAAAGGCAATTTCAAGATCTCGCGGAGGCATTTTCTTTTAAGTGCTGCAGTTTTTGGTGCAACCACAGCTTTACTGCGATCTGACGAAGTATTAAATAATGCCACACAACAGGGCAGTAAACAGCAAATTAAGCGCTCAGTAGTATCTGTGGTTAATGGAAATAATAGACGTAAAAATGCGTTCGAAGCTTTATTGGCTATAGAAGATCAGATAATGCCAGTTCTCAAAACCAAAAAATATGTCATCATAAAACCGAATATAGTTAATACAGGTAACCAGTTAGCATCAACTCATGTAGATTGTCTTAGCGGAATATTAGATTTTCTTGGCCCACGTTTTAAAGGGCCTGTTGTGATTGCAGAATCTTCAGCTGGCTATACTATCGATGGTTACAATAACTTCGGGTATCTCAAGTTACCACAAGAGCACAAACCGTTGGATATAAGTCTTGTGGATTTAAACGAAGAAGGAAAATACGAAACCCACTGTATTTTGAATGGAGATTTACACATGGTCCCAATTAGACTTGCTGCACGGCTGCTTGATCCAGATGCATTTATTATTTGTTCTGCGATCCTTAAAACCCACAATACTGTTGTTGCGACTTTGTCCATAAAAAACATGGCCCTCGGCGCACCTTTACATAATGCCAGAAAAGATACTCAAAGATGGAACGATAAACGTGTATTTCACGGTGGTGTCCGCCAGACACATGTCGATATTGCCTTAACAGCTCAACGATTGCAACCGTACTGGGGTGCAACAATTATCGATGGCTGGGAAGGTATGGAGGGCAATGGACCTAACGATGGAAAACCTGTGCCATCACGAATAGCAATTGCTTCTACTGACTATATCGCAGCTGACCGTGTGGGCGTGGAGGTAATGGGAATAAAACCGGAATGGGTCGGCTATCTGAATTTTTGTGCGCAGGCTAATCTCGGTCAGGCCGATCTGAATAACATAGAAATTCGTGGACCGAAATTAACGGAGGTTACGCGTAAATACAAAATGCATGATGATATCGAACGCGAATTGCGTTGGATGGGCCCAATGAAAGAAATTCCAGAAAAACTTGGATGAGAAGTGAGATATCCAAGAAAAATTATAATCATATCTCACCGGTCAATAAATCAAAAGCCCAGATTGCCATAGTAAATCGTTAGTCCGAGCAAATACTACAAATACTAATGCCCCATGAATAAAGTCATGTTGTGATTCTCACCACCCGAACCAGCTAAAATGATTATTGTCAAAAGATTAATTCTTATAACTTTCTGTTTAGCCGCTTTTTATGAACTAAGCACTTTAGGTTTTACAGCTGAAAATGCCATTACAATGTTTAATTCCCACTTAGATGCTTTTTATCAGGAGACCAACGGTAAGGCTTGGTTTAAGGAATCTACAGATGGCGGTAAAGTGTCTTTTTGGATGCGAGCAGAACAATTAGAGATGGTTCTAGATGCTTTTGAACGTACTACCAACTCACAGTATCTTTCAATTTTTACTAATTTGTTTCTTGGCTTTATAGCTGATCATGGACGTACATGGGAGAAAAATGAATATAACGATGATATCATGTGGATGGTCATTGCATGCACCAGGGCTTACTTGCTAAGCAAAAATTCTGAGTTCCTGGATGTGGGTCGGACTAACTTTGATTTGTGTTATGCCAGAGCATTCTCAAAAGACTTAGGGGGTGGCTTATGGTGGAAAACTGATAATAAATCAAAAAATGCATGTGTAAACGGACCAGCCGTTATTGCAGCTTACCTTCTCGGCACAGCAACTGGTCAGAAAAAATATTACGACATAGCTACCAACTTGTTCCTCTGGGAACGCGCCACTTTATTCGATACCAATACTGGAAAAGTGTTTGATCATATAAAAATCAACGGAAGTTTAGCAGCTTTTGCTCTTACATATAACCAAGGCACTTTCATTGGAGCAGCAAACTATTTGGGCTTTACCAATGAAGCACACCTGGCTGCCATTTTTACTATGGAAAAATTGTCACCTTCTGGTTTCTTCCCAAAATCAGGTGAGCGAGGAGACAGTGGAGGGTTCAACGGGATTGCCGCTCGCTGGATCGCTAAATTCGTATATGAACGTAGTTTGCAAAAGGAATTCGAACCATGGCTGCAAAAGAATGCGGACGCCGCCTGGAAAGCACGTAGATCAACTGATAATTTGTGCTGGTGCAGGTGGCCAGACCCAACTCCAGAGGGTACCAGATATTCATGGGGCTGTAGTAGCGCTGTGGTCCTTATGTTAGTTGTGAATCCTTCGGAGTAGTGTTGAGTGCCTTTCTTTTTGCTGGGTCCAAATACGTGACTACTGGTAATATTCAAATTATTAACAACACCACAAAGGCGTGAGTACCAGACTAATTTTTATTTATCATTAGTTCCGACTGTGCCGATCCACTTCCGTTCTTTCCATATAGTCCGCAAAGAAAGAAAGAACTTTTTATCGGCTAACAACTTTACGGCTTTAAAAGGACTTCCAGATTTCAAGAGGTGCCAACTATCACTTATAGTTATTGCTGCATAATGTAAAACACTAGGATCCCGATAGCAGTCAATCATACATTTGGTGCAACCATCTCTGATATAAAGGTTACGATTAAATTGATCAATCTTACAAATAGGTGTTGGCCAAGCATGACATCTGTAGATGTCTAAGTTCCAGTCTACATAGAAATATTTAAATCCAGCAAAACATTCAAAATTTTCCTTTTCTCCCCGGATATGGCGTTGCATATCCTTTAATGATTCCATGGGATTTAAAACATGAACACCCGAATTAGCAGACTTTAGATCTATTATTTTTTGAAAAACCTCGTACAATTCCTTTTGGGAGTAGCTGACCAGGTTTGAGTCGCTAAAGCTTAAGTACGATGACGGCAGGTTTGTTAGTGGATAACTAAATGTGCATCTATCAAATCCTAAAGATTCAAGAAATGCCGGTAGCTTTGTGTAATCTTCTATCAACTTGCTAGCCGTTATACTGGCAACAGTTTCAACACCATGCGAATGAAATATTGAGTTTGCCATTTTGATTGTATCACAGACACCTGGCAGGCCTCGATTCTTTTCATGAACGGCTATATCAGGGGCGTCTATTGACATGATTACACTTGTTAGACCGGCCTGAATAAACTCTTTTACGTTCTCCCTTGTCCATAAGGAGCCATGAGTGCAAATCATAGGCCTTATCCCTTTTTTAGAGCAGTATTTGACCATTTCCAGTAAATCCTTATGGAGTAACGGTTCTCCACCAACAAACAACATATAGCCTATTCCATTGTCAGCACTTATATTTATGACCTTAATCGCATCCTGAAGTGAGACCAAGCGGATCTCATTAGGTTTTAACTTGCCTGCAGAAAATCCACAGAAATTGCATTTGGCATTGCATAGATTTGTAATAGCAAACTGAACATAGCCTGGCCCCCCTGAATCGAGTATTTGTTTTAGTAGCTTCATCATTGTCGAATAGTATGTTTAGCTATAAAGGTTGATTTTTTAAGTTTTATTCCCGCAAATTGCTCATGACAGAGTCAGGATATATAATCTTACCCTGTGAGTTATTTTTCAATCATTTCATTTTAGAAATCAACTATGATTCTGATCTTATGTTGCATTACTCCGGTGCCAGGTAAAACATTCCGAAGCCACGGAAGATCATGCCTAAACATGAATATGATAGAGTCCTGGGGTTGCAGGGTTTATCTGTTTTCTTTTGGTTCTTTTCTTTTGGCTGATCTGTCGGGATATTTTGGTTTTTGAGGTTGCACGATGGGTGAGGTTCGAATTTTTTCCAAAACAACTTCTATTGCTTTTTCAAGTTGCGGATCTCTCCCCTTAGCCATAGTACCTGGATCGTCTACCACTTCTATATCCGGATCAACACCATAGCCCTCGATTATCCATTGTCCGTTTGTACTGTAAATACCAAATGTTGGCACAGTAACAGATCCGTTATCAATAAGAGCCGGCACTCCGGTCATGCCAATAAGCCCACCCCAGGTCCTTGTACCAATAACCGGACCTATGCCAGTCTTTTTAAAATAGAATGGAAAAGCATCGCCGCCAGAACCACTCCAACCATTTATAAGCATTGCCTTTGGTCCGGGACACGATGCAGGGGGCCATTGCCAGTCTTTGCCATCACGCACACCCCAGTAATTAAGTATGGGTCTATTTAAGAGTTCAATGAACCTATCCGGGATTTGACCGCCGCTGTTGAAGCGTTCATCAATTATTAATCCACTTTTGTCTATTTGGGCATAGAATTGTCTAACTAACTCATTTTGACCATTTACGCTTGTATCAGGCACATAAATATACCCAATAAGGCCGTCTGATAATTGCTCGGTGAGCTTACGATTCGATTCTACCCAGTTGAGATATCGAAGTCTATCCTCACTGGCTAGTGTTTTAACAATTATGTCGCGTGAGCCATCTGGGGTTGGATTTGAATTTACTGTCAAAACGACCACTTTTTCTGCAAGTCCTTGAAATACTGCATGTGGTTCTTTTGATATATCCGGTTTGATTCCATTCACGGCTATCAGAAATTCGCCTTCTTTAACTCCAGAATTTTGGAGTGGAGATTTTACTTCTATATCCCAAGGAGCACCAGATATAATTTTTTTGAATTTGTAGTAGCCACCTTCTACATCATAATCGACTCCAAGATAGCCGACGTTCATATAAGATGGGGATTCTAAATCTCCTCCACTGCGGTATGTATGAGACGCATTGAGTTCGGCTATCATTTCGCCAATGATGAAATTAACGTCCCAGCGGGTTACTGCATAGTCTAGAAGTTTTTCGTAAGTTTTTCTTACTTCTTGCCAGTTCACACCATGCATGCCAGGGTCGTAAAAGTAGTCACGTTCCAGTCGCCAGGCATCAACAAAGATCTGACGCCATTCTTCGCGTGGCTCAATTGTAGCAATCAGCTCCCGGGTCGGCACAGGTTTTTCAGCCCTTTGGTTTTCGCGAACATCGATTATGTAATAATCGTTTCCCTGCTGGATTAACAATTTTTGATGATCGGCTGATAGTTCATAAAAACCAACATTGGAAATAATGGTTTTTTCCTCACGTTTTTCTACATCAAAAAACATGATAGATGATGATCCATCTCGAGATCTGGAATATCTCTTGTAAATTATTTTGCCTGGTGCTGCATAAGACATTTCTATTTTACCAGCCTGGATTGGTAGCTGTTCTCCACGAAATTCGAATCCCTGAATATCGATCTGTGTAGCAGGAATATTTTCAGATTTTGGTTTTTCTGGCTGATTTTTTGATTTTTCCTTGGGCTGTTCTACGTCATTTCTCTCTGCTAGTAATGGCGGAACGTTAGTGTTTAATGCAACAGCCACAATTTTCATAGAATTATCATAAATCCATGTATTATCCATTTCGCTATATGTTGGTGAAAATTGACGGGAACTGACATAATATAGATACTTGCCATCAGGATCAAAGACCGGTGATTCGTCATTGTAAAATCCGGAAGTGACTTGATACCTGTGACCATCGTCAATATTGTAAAGCATGATAGCTGAATGCCTGTTGTCTAGATCCCCTGCGTATGCAATCCAGCGGCTGTCCGGGGACCAGCTTACACGGAAAGCATTCAATTCGCCATGATATAGCCATTTTTGCTGATCAACGAAAATGATTTTTTTGGTCTCAATGTTGTAAACGCGAATTTTCATGGCTTGGTCGATAAAAGCCAGTTTTTTACTGTCGGGTGACCAGAACGGTCTGTATCTAAAACCAGGGCCTAACTTTGTTAGTGTTTGTTCAGAACCTTTGCCGTCAGCCGGGCGAATGGTAAGTTCGTATTCCCCAGTTTTGTCAGAAAAATAAGCAATCCATTTTCCGTCTGGAGACCAACCTGGGAATCTTTCAGCAGAGCCGGATGTTTGTGTAAGATTAAAGGTTATACCATTTTCCGCTGGTACCGAAAACAGCTCTCCCCGTGCTTCTACAACAACTCTTTTGCCTGTTGGTGAGATTGTGACATTGTGGGTGAAGCCCGAAACATTATGAGTCCTGGGTCTTATAGTAGGTTCGTCTGTTATGGCTTTGATCATTAATTCTTTGGTTTCTTCTGTTTTCAGGTCCAAAAGATATAATTTCCCACCGTTCTCGAAAATAATGTCGGATGGACCAATGCTCGGAAAGTGTATATCATAATCGGTAAAATGTGTTATCTGACGAGTAGCTCCAGTTTTAAGATCATAGGCATAAATATTTGCACGCTTCAAATCATCGCGATCAGACAAAAAATAAATTGTAGCCCCGTGCCACATTGGGAATGAATCATTTGCTTCATGTCTGGTAATGTTAGTTGCAGTGAGCTTTTCCAGATCAAAAACCCAGATATCAGGGTTCATGCCGCCTCTGTACCTTTTCCATGTGCGGAAGTCCCTACTAATAGGCGTGTACGCAAGTAATTTACCATCATCAGAAAATGACGCGAATTCACCATATGGAACAGGCAACTTGACTGGTAAGCCGCCGTTGGCGTCAATGGTATAAAGCTGATTGAATCTGTCCCGAGGGCTCTCTCTTCCTGATGCAAACAGGATTCGTTTGCCGTCAGGAGTCCAGTCGATTACTCTATCTACAGCACCATGCCATGTTAAACGGTTAGGTGTGCCGCCACCAACTGGAATTACGTAAATGTCATAATTTCCATCATAATTTGCAGTATACGCAATGTAATTACCGTCAGGAGAAAACTTGGGGAACATTTCTTCACCACGTGGAGTGCTAAGCCTAACTGCTGTGCCGCCTTCTTTTTTAGCTATCCATATGTCTCCAGCATAAACAAAAGTTATTTTGTCAAAAGATACATCCGGGTACCTAAAAAGCCTGGCATCAACTAACGCATCGGGAAAGTTATTAGCATATAAAACACAATCAGCTCCTATTAATACTAGAAGCAAAAATGAAATTCGCCAAAAAATGTTTTTCATATAATCGAGCGTATTTAAATTTAAGACCACTGCAAGAAATAAATATTCAAACCATGTTTCCTTGCTGCGGCGAAATTAAGTTCTTAAATATTGATTCAGAAAAAATGAAAAAAAATATTTGCACTAAAAGTAGTTTCGGTTTATTTATAAATCAAAGGTCTGATTGGCCGCCTGATATCTGTTTTCCATACATATGGGCGGATTCCCACAGGCAAAATCCAAATGAATCGAATTGTGGTTATTTAAAAAATGTTAAAGTAGAAAAATTAACCACTGGATAAGGCTTTGTGGCAGATTCAAGCAATATGAACAAAACAAATAATGTGTTCCCGGAATACGGGTCTGGTTATTTAGAAATATCAGAAAAAGGTTTTGGGTTCCTTCGGTCTCCAGAAGGCTTTTTTGCACCAAAGCCAACAGATATATTTTTAACACCGGATACAATTAAGAAAAACTTTTTACGTGAAGGCTGCTTTGTAGCAGGGCCTTTGCAGCCACCTCATCGGGGAAATAATCCTCAATTGAAACAGGTCGATACAGTGAACGGTATGCCTTTCTCAGAATATGAGAAGTCTGTTAGATTTGAAAACCTGGTCACAATTGACCCCATAGAAAAATTTAAATTGGAAACCTCACCAGACCTTATCGAAACCCGCATAATAGACCTTGTTACCCCAATCGGTAAAGGAACTCGTGGGTTGATAGTTGCGCCTCCGCGCACAGGTAAAACTACAATCTTAAAACAAATTGCAAATGCTATCACCCAAAACCATCCAGAGGTCCATGTTTTAGTTCTACTAATTGACGAACGACCAGAAGAAGTTACAGATTTCCAGAGGTCCGTAAAAGCCGAAGTTGTAGCCTCATCAAACGATCAGGAAATCGAAACGCATGTCAGATTGTCACGGTTCATGATAGAGCGATGCCGACGAATGGTCGAAACCGGGAAAGACGTCTTTGTCTTACTGGACTCTCTAACTCGTGTGGCTAGAGCTTATAATAACGTGCACGGCGGTAGCGGCCGCACTATGACCGGCGGTGTGGATGCTCGCGCACTTGAAATACCAAGAAAGATTTTTGCCTCAGCTAGAAAAACAGAAAATGGCGGTTCTCTCACAATAATTGCTACAGCCCTGGTCGAGACAGGCTCGCGAATGGACGAACTCATTTTCCAGGAATTTAAAGGTACCGGAAATATGGAGTTGGTCCTGGATCGTAAACTTGCCGACCGCAGAATTTTCCCGGCAATCGATATCCCCAGAAGCGGTACAAGAAAAGAAGAAAAATTATACCCACCTAAATATTATGAAGCTATCCGGAAACTGAGACGAATGATGGTCGATTTAAACTCGATCGAAGCAATGGAAACACTGATAACAGCAGTTAAGAAATATAAGACTAACGAAGAAATGCTGGAAAAATTACTCTGATATACACATCAATAATTAAGTCTATTATCTCAAAAAGCGGCACTCGAAAGTGCCGCTTTTTTACTAGAACCTTTTCCAAAAATTTGTAAAAATCCTACTACTAAAATAATTATGATCCAATACCTTGAGTTGCTAAAAAACGTAATGGAAAACGGTGTCTTTAAAAATGACCGTACTGGCACGGGGACCCTGTCTATTTTCGGCGCACAAATAAGATTCGACCTATCAAAAGGGTTCCCTTTATTAACCACAAAAAAACTCCACCTGAAATCCATCATTTACGAACTATTATGGTTTCTTAAAGGCGATACAAATATTAAATTTTTAAATGATCATGGTGTCACTATCTGGGATGAATGGGCCGATTCCAACGGAAACCTGGGCCGTATCTATGGTGCACAATGGTGTGACTGGCGAACTGCCGACGGCAAGTCAATTAACCAGATCGATCAGGTAATCGAAGAAATTAAAAAAAATCCAGACAGCCGTAGACTAATCGTGACCGCATGGAATCCTGGTGAACTAGATAAAATGGCATTGCCACCATGCCATGTGTTATTTCAATTCTATGTCGCCAATGGCACTCTCAGTTGCCAGTTATACCAACGTAGTGCCGATATCTTCCTGGGAGTGCCCTTTAATATCGCATCGTACTCTTTGCTAACACTTATGGTCGCTCAGGTTTGTAACTTGAAGCCAGGACATTTTATTCATACCTTTGGCGATTTACACCTTTATTCAAATCACGTCGAACAAGCAAAACTCCAATTAACCAGGACCCCTAAACCCTTACCTAAAATGATAATTAACCCGGAAATCAAAAATATCCACGACTTCGATTATGAGCATTTCAAACTAGAAGGGTACGATCCTTATCCACCAATTAAAGCTCCAGTTGCTGTATGAAACCATTTACAGCTGTTGCCGCAATGTCATTAAATCGTGTTATTGGCGCCAATGGCAAGATCCCATGGCATATCAAGGATGACCTTAAATGGTTCAAAAAATTAACTATGGGTGGCGCACTTATCATGGGACGTAAAACTTTCGAGTCTATTGGTAAACCGTTGCCCGGCAGAAAAACAATCGTTCTTTCAAGATCTTTAAGTCAAATCCCCGGATGTATTGTTGTCCAGAACATTGCCGATGCTCTCAAAGCCTGTGGAAATTTAAAACCATTCATTTGCGGCGGTGCAATGGTTTATGAACAATCTATCGACCTCTGGGCAGACCTTTACCTTACTGTTGTCAATATCCAAATCGATGGCGATGCGTTCTTCCCTAAGTTTGAGGATAAATTTAAACTTGCTGAAATAATTGTTGAAACAACTCAATACCAGATAAATCACTACATAAACATAACCCAATAATGCTAAAAAAATTTAATAAACCCTATTGACACATTTTTAACAAAGCAGTAAATTTTACCAAAAGCCATTCAGCTTATGGCAGTTTGTAGCAATAATTTAAATCGATCTAACCTCAGGACTGCGAAACCAGCCCATAAGCCAGATGTTGCCCTCTGCCCATTATCAATCTTAACTAATGGACGCATTTACAGTAAAAAAGGTTTCACTTTAATTGAATTGCTCGTCACTATCGCAATCGTTTTAATATTATCAGGATTACTTTTACCAACTCTAATGCGTGCCAAGGAGCGAGCAAACCAGGCGTCTTGCAGAAATAACCTCCGCCAGCTGACCATTGCAATGATTAATTATGTCACCGATAACAACGACATCTTCCCCGGTCAAGCTGCAAAAGATCAAATTCAACCCGTCCCTGAAGACTGGGTCTATTGGATAACAACTAATAATAAAATACCTGGAGGCTCAAGAGACCCTAAATCTTCGCCAGTGGGTAGGTATCTGGGAAGTTTCAACCTGGATCTCTTCAGATGTCCCTCAGATTCAGAAGCAGAAAGACGGAAATCCATTAATCAGGAAAATACCGTTGTCTCAGGTGGCCAGGCACGTATACTTGACTCCAAAATCCCTCTTTACTCATTTAGCTATACTTTCAATAGTTTGATCTCTAGCGCCGGCAATGAAATCCAAAACCATGGTTTTGCTTCTTTGTACGGAACTGTTTTCGAGCCAATCCATTTCCGGATAGGTTCCGTCAGATTCCCATCACAAAAATTTATGCTCGTTGAAGAACAATCAACCTCAGGCCAATATCCAACCCCTGATGATGGTCGTTTTAACCCGGTTGAAAATAAAATCACCACTCGCCACCTGGGTAAAGGTATGTCCGCTATGGCTGATGGCCATGTCGAACTTGTAAAACCTGAGTTTACAAAGATTGATTTCTATTTTGATGCTTCAAAATAATTCTTCAATTCTCAGCTTTGAATAAGTTTTAATATTGACCAGTCTAAAAACTCTGTTTATTTTGACAAATAATATGAAAACTGAGCCACGTAAAAATTTTATATCAAAGATTTCGCAGTTTGTATGCTTTTTTGGAATTTTGTTATTTATTTGCAAATCAAACGGCGATGTCACGATCACCAATCAATCAGGAAAAGTTAGCGTATTCGTAAATGGCAATTTGTTTACAGAATATATTTTTACAAACACACCACGACCATTCCTTTATCCTGTAATAGGACCAGGAGGATTGAAATTAACTAGAGACTGGCCCATTGTCGAATCATCCTTTGAGGAACATGATCATCCACATCATAAATCTTTATGGTTTGCTCACGGAGATGTTAATGGAGTTGATTTCTGGACGGATGGACCCAATAAAGGCAAAATTGTGCATGATTCCTTTATATTACTACAGTCAGGTTCATCTGTTGGCATTATACATGCAAAAAATAACTGGATCTCACCCAGGGGTGAAATCATTTTGATTGAAGATAGACTAATGAAATTCCATGGTGACAATAAAGCCAGATTCATTGATTTTGAAATAACACTTCGTCCAGCAGCCAGTGATGTGGTTTTAGGTGATACTAAAGAAGGTACTATGGCAATTCGAATAGCAGAGTCCATGCGCCTGAGAACTAAATCTGGTTTAGGCAAAGGACATATTGTTAATAGTTCAGGCGTAAAGGATGATTTAGCTTGGGGAAAGAGAGCTGACTGGTGTGATTATTACGGGCCAGTTGGTTCAAATATTGTGGGTATTGCAATCTTCGACCACCCCAAAAATCCAAGACACCCAACCTGGTGGCATGTCAGAGACTATGGATTGTTTGCTGCCAATCCCTTTGGTATGCATGATTTTGAGAAAGCACCACCTAATGCTGGTAATTTGAAAATTAAATCAGGTGAATCGGTTACCTTTCGATATAGATTTTATTTCCATAACGGAAATACCGATGAGGCGGAGGTTGCTAAGTATTACGAGCAGTACACCAATAAAAATTGAAGTTAAACGTTTAACCTAAATAAATCCAATGAATAAACTAAATCGAAGACAATTCTTAAGATTGACAACAGCCAGTTTGGCTGCGTTAACGCTGCCAAGAACTACTTGGTCCAGAGTTTTAGGTGCAAATGATGAAATACGTGTGGCAGTAGTCGGCTTCCATGGACAGGGTAAAACGCATATTAATTCTTTTGGGAAAATTAAAGGCGTTAGAATTGTCGCCTTGTGCGATGTTGACTCAGAAGTCTTAAATGCTGAAGCCGAAAAATTTAAATCTAGAAATGAAATAGTTCAGACCTTTACAGACGTTCGGAGATTGCTCGAGAGAAAAGATATCGACGCAATTTCTATTGCTACTCCTAACCACTGGCATTCTTTAATGACCATTTGGGCCTGTCAGGCGGGCAAAGATGTTTATGTCGAAAAACCAGTCTCGCATAATGTTTGGGAAGGACGCCAGGCTGTCAATGCCTCGAGAAAATATAATAGAATCGTTCAAGCAGGTACCCAGGCCAGGTCCAGTAGCGCTATCCGAGAGGCCATGGACTTGTTACATCGTGGCGAGTTTGGAAAAATTAAATTAGTTCGGGGCTTATGCTATAAACGAAGGGCCAGCATAGGCAAAACTACAGGCCAACAGCCCATCCCTGCTTATATTGATTATGACTTATGGACTGGGCCCGCACAGTTAATGGGGCTTATGCGTAAAAACCTCCATTATGATTGGCACTGGGTTTGGAATACCGGTAACGGTGATATTGGTAACCAGGGCATCCATCAAATGGACCTGGCTAGATGGGCCCTTAATGCAAACCATATTGCCACCAACGTTTTTAGCCTTGGAGGCAGATTTGGATATATCGATGATGGCGAAACACCTAATACCCAGATCGCTAGCTATGAATTCCCTGAAGGACGTATCATCTTCGAAGTCAGAGGCCTCCCTGCATCGAAAGATTCAAATACTATGGATAAATACCTGGGTATTGACATCGGAGTCGTTGTTCACTGCGAGCATGGCACTTTGGCGTTCCCTTCTAACTATTCAAATGTTCTGCTTTATGATGACAAAAATAACCTCGTAAAAACTTTCACAGGTGGCGGTAACCATTATGAAAACTTTATTGAAGCTGTGCGTTCAAGAGATAGATCAAAACAAACCGCAGATATTTTGGAAGGCCATTTGTCAAGCGCTTTGTGCCATTTGGGTAATATCTCTTACAGACTTGGAACCAATAAGTCACCCGAGGAAATTCGTGAAATCCTGCAGTCAGATAATGATGCCATGGAAGCTTGTGAACGAGCTTATGAACATCTGGTGGCAAATGAAGTCGACCTTGAACAATATAGACCAATCATGGGACTATTCCTGAAACTCAATCCTAAATCAGAAAAATTTACCAATAACAAAGAAGCTAATAAATACCTTACCCGGCAATATAGAGCACCCTTCGTTGTGCCAAAAAGAGTTTAACTTTCTTAAAAACTAATTAATATTGGCGTTCAGCTGCACAACTTAAGCAGGCTTTTTTGTCTTGCAGCAGTTTTGCAATAAGTATTGAATTTTTTGTCGGTTAGTTTAGTCTCATAAGACAAGTAATATGAATTACCTTTGATTTATGAAAACAACAATAGTTCGAAAATGTATAGCCATATTTATGGCTCTGTTAATTGCAATAGAAATCGCAGCTACGGCAGCTCCTAAGGTGCTTGTCGTGTCTGTTACTAAAGGTTTTAGACATGATTGCATCCCAGAAGTCGATAAAATGATAGCCAAACTGGCAGAAAAAAGCGGGGCCTTCGAAATTGAATATGTGAGAAATGATGAAGACATGGCCAGGCTGATGAATCCCGAATCCCTTAAAAAATATGATGGTGTTATTTTCAATAATACCACCGGTGATCTACCATTGCCCGACAGAGATGCATTCCTGGAATGGATAAAGTCTGGTAAAGGATTTGTCGGACTACACGCTGCAACTGACACATTCCCTAATTTTCCTGGCTACATCGATATGATAGGTGCTCAGTTCAAAACCCATGGGCCACAAGTCGAAGTAGAAGTTATTAATCAGGATCCTGATCACCCTATTTGCAAGCCTTTCGGACCTACGTTTAAGGTCTTTGATGAGATATATCAGGTCAAGAATTTTTATAGAAATAAAGTTCACGGCTTGTTGACATTGGACAAACACCCGAATGATAAAACACCAGGCGATTATCCTATCGCATGGTGTAAAATATATGGAAAAGGCCGTGTGTTTTATACTTCATTAGGCCATAGAGTGGATGTGGTCCAGAGACAAGATTACCAGGACCATGTCCTTGCAGGTATTAAATGGTCACTGGGTTTGATAGAAGGAGACGCCACTCCTCAAAGTACTGAACTTAAATTGAGTGAACAGGAGATTAAAGATGGATTCAAACCTTTGTTCAATGGAGTCGACCTTAAAGGATGGAAACTCAGAAACCCGGCCGGACGCCAAAGCTGGAGCGTCCAAAATGGTATGCTTGTCAATAGCATCTCCGATAAAGAACATGGAACTGACCTCGTTTCAGAAGAAAAATTCATGAATTTTACTATCCGCTATGAATACATGATCCCTAAAGGAGCAAATAGTGGACTTTACCTCAGAGGCAGATATGAAATACAAATCTTAGATGACTGGGCACCAGACGCTAAGCCATCTATTACAGGGAATGGCTCTTTGTACAATTTTGCTGCGCCTCTCGTGTTCGCTTCAAAAAAACCAGGCGAATGGCAATCTGTTGAAGCCACTATTAAAGGAAATCGAGTTACCGTTTTTCTAAACGGGGTTAAAATTCATGACAATGTAGAAATTACTAGACCCACTGGCGGTGAGTTGGATAATAAATTAAATGAACCAGGCCCAATAATGCTCCAGGGTGATCATGGTTGGGTTGCTTTTAGAAATATGCGAATCAAGATTCTTGATTGATCTTGAAGAGTTTTACGTTATCTTAAAACATTATTTTTAATTGAATAAACTTATGAATCAAAAGGCAAAACCAGAACTAAACAGACGTGATTTCCTCAAAAACAGCTCCATCACAGCTATGACTATGCTCATGATGGGAGCCATTGAACTTAAAGCCGAAGACAAACCAAAAGCGGCTCAAGAAGACGAAGATGAAAAAATCAAAAATCCAATCAAGTGCGCCGTGATTGGTTGTGGTGTATGGGGACGTGAGATACTCTCATCACTCGCAAGAATCGAAGGTATGCCTGTCGTCGCTATCTGCGATACCTACGAGCCTATGATGAACAGAGCTGCTAGATCTGCACCGAATGCAAAAAAAATCGCCGATTATAAACAGGTACTCGACGATAAAGATGTGCAGGCGGTTATCATAGCTACACCGTCTCATATGCACAAAGAAATTGCTGTAGCAGCTTTGCAGGCAGGTAAACATGTCTATTGCGAGGCACCTATTGCAACTACTATCGACGACGCTAAAGCCATTGCAACAGCTGCAAAAAATGCTAAGAAACAGATCTTCCAGGCAGGACTCATCCTGAGATCTAACCCAATCCACAAACACGTCGTTCAATTCGTAAGAACTAACGCTCTCGGTACTCCCGTTATTTCGCGGGCACAGTTCCATAAAAAACAAAGCTGGCGTGTTGCATCTCCAAATGCAGAACGCGAAAAAGCAGCAAACTGGCGCCTTTCTAAAGAAACTTCATTGGGCTTAGCCGGCGAAATCGGCATACATCACTACGATGTTACTTGCTGGTATTATAAAACCTTGCCAGTGGCAGTTAACGGTTTCGGCGAAATTATTAAATGGAAAGACGGGAGAGACGTTGCTGATACTATCCAAACAATCCTGGAATTCCCGGGTGGCCTGAAACAAGTCTATGATGCTACATTGGCTAATTCTTTCGAAGGTTCTTATGAAATCCACTTCGGCACAGATGCTGCAATCTATATTAGAGACAGTCGTGCCTGGATTATTAAAGAAACAGACGCACCCCTCCTTGGTTGGGAAGTATACGCCAGAAAAGAAGATTTCTTACCTTCTAAAGAGTCAGGTATCACTCTGGTCGCAAATGCTACTAAATTATTAGCTCAGGGTAAAGAACCAGCAGAAACAACACCTGATACCGATTCTCCTCTGTTCTATGCCATGAAAGAATTCGGTCTCTCCATAGACAAGAATACCCAGCCAGGTGCTAATTTCGAGGCAGCATTTACTTCAGCCGTAATCGCTATTAAAACCAGCGAGGCCATTAACGGTAATAAACGCGTAGAACTACCTAAAGAGCTTTTCGAAATTTAATACCAAATCTCTATAAATAACCTGGTCTCAGGAAAGCAGTCGTTTGACTGCTTTCTTTTTTTCCATTTATACACAAAACTTGGTCCGGAAATTTTTTCATTTCATTTGTTATTCGCGTCCATTTGCGTCAATTTGCATCCATTTGCGGATACATTCGAGGATATGCTGAGAACGGGTTGATAAAGGTGGAGAGTCGGGAAGAGACACCTTCGGGTTCATGGCGCAGAATTCCCGAGTTTGACAGTTTATTTTTGTAATTACTTACTAGAGAATGTGTTACATTCGTAAAAAGATTTTGTGCCACTACATTTGTGTTCCCTGGATTATCTTCGGTGGTATTCTCATGCCAATTGCTTTTATCAGTTTTTGGTCGTTCGGCGGTATGTCTGTCCTTACCATAATCGTCCTTTCTCTCACCCTTACAGTTATTGCCATAACTCGATTCAATTCTTCCATCGCTAGAACCACACTAAACCTACGCTATCCCATGAGCTAGCGGAAACCTTTCCTCTACAGTTTCGGTTAAGCTTCGGTTACGAGCACACGATCAGACATTGAATCGGTTTAACTCCCACAGGTAAGTGCCATCTGGTACCATAGCTGGATTTTTCGTTGGACAACAAACACCGTTAGATGACAATTTTAGAATTTGAGCACTGCATTAAGGCGTGCGTATAACATTAATGGAATACCTGAAGTATAGCCTGAGTTCATTTTTGTATTAAAAATTAACAAATGAATGCCAGATAATCAACCGTTGGGCGCCATAAATGTTAGAAATTTTAAAGTTTGCGGAATAGGAGACGTAGTACTTAAATAGCAAGTATGTTTGTTAATATCAATTAAAGGACAATTGAAAAGGATTTATCATTAGTACCCACAAGTAGGTGGGGGAGCTTGTTTATAGAATTAAGTGTAAAGATTGATTGGGGAGATGGATAAATTATCAGGTTAATAAATCTTGAATTGGGTTGAAAAATTATAACTCCGATTATTTTGGTTTAACCGTGTACAAACCCAAGTAATTATCCGTGGCAGGTTTTATTTATATTTAAAATTCCATTCATCTTTTGAATATTTGGTTAGGATGAGATCATCGATGATGGACTCAGGTAGCTTACAGAGTTTTTCTCTGGCGTTCCAGGTTTTCATGAGTGCATTCATTATGCTGTTTGAGCTAATGTTGATATTTGTTACGAAATCGATGTGTGATCTGTTTTCGCGATAATCGGGTGCACGTGGAGGTTGTTTGAGTATTTTTTGCATCAAATTCAGATCGAGATCTAAGAGAAACGAACCATGGAAGAGGATTGCATTTTTTCCTCTGCGTTGTGCATTACCTGATATTTTTTTATTATCGACTACCAGGTCTGTAATTCCTTTAACCTCGATGTTTTTATTCAGCAGTTTCGAAATAGCGCTGGCGTGTTTTTTCATAATAAATTGGTTTGTACGGGTTATTGAAGAGAATTCATTATAAGATTTTATTTTTAGAATTATGGCATAATTGAGGCATCCAGGACCTTGTAATACAGCTCCACCGCCAGTGCATCTTCTGAGGATTCGTATGTTATACTTTTTACATAAATCGTAGTCTACTTCTGATGATACTTTTTGGCCGCATCCCAGGACGACGAAATACGAATCTGGTCGCCAGAATCTCAAGACTTCAGGGCCGTCTGAATTTTCACACTCCAGGAATAGCGCTTCATCGCATGCCAGATTAGCTTCGGGAGTTTGTAAATTATTAAAAATCCATTTCATTTGAGGATTTTTGATTTTGTTGGTATTATTATAACATGTCAGTAGAAAAAGACGTTGGAAAAAGGAATCAAGGCCTGGCGCAGAGTTTAGTTGAAGTGTTAGAAGAACTAACAACACAGATCATAAGTGCCAAAGGATCTGAACAAGCCTGCCAATTCATAACCCGGTTAATAGATCGTTTTCGGACCAGTGGCCTAAAAGTTCCACAGATAACAAACACAGCTTATGTAAATACAATTCCGTTGTCGAATCAACCCAAATATCCTGGCGACCGCGAGCTGGAGCGGAAGATAAAGAGTTATGTCCGATGGAATGCCATGGCTATGGTTGTGAATGCCAATCGTGGGCATACCGGGTTAGGTGGGCATATATCGACATATGCATCTTGTGCTACACTTTATGAAGTAGGATTTAATCATTTTTTCAGGGGCGCTACTGAGGACAGGCCTGCGGACATGGTCTTTTTTCAGGGTCATGCAGCTCCGGGGATCTATGCTCGTGCTTTTCTGGAGGGCCGGTTAGATGAAAAATCACTGAAAAACTTCAGACAGGAATTAGCTGAAAATGGCGGGCTGGCTTCGTATCCGCATCCGTATCTTATGCCAGATTTTTGGCAATTCCCGACGGTGTCGATGGGGTTAGGTCCTCTGATATCGATTTATCAGGCTAGATTCAACAGGTATTTGAGGAATCGTGGCTTGGTTTCGGCTGAGGATGAGCCTAAAGTTTGGTGTTTTGTTGGTGATGGGGAGACTGATGAACCAGAGACAATAGGTGCGTTATCATTAGCTGCAAGAGAGAAACTGGATAATCTGATCTGGGTTGTTAATTGTAATTTACAGAGGTTAGACGGTCCGGTGCGAGGCAATGGTAAGATCATTCAAGAGCTGGAGTCTATTTTTCGAGGTGCAGGTTGGAATGTTATAAAGGTGATTTGGGGTTCAGACTGGGATCCATTACTCGAATCAGATTTAAGAGATATACTTATTAAAAGAATGGAAGAAGCCGTAGATGGTGACTATCAAAAGTATTCTGTTGGTCCTGGCAGTTATATAAGGAAGCATTTCTTCGGGAAGTATCCTGAATTACTTGAGCTGGTTAACCATCTTACCGATGAACAATTGCGCAAGCTCAGGAGAGGTGGGCACGATCCTGAAAAGGTTTATGCGGCTTATGCGGCTGCGATTGCTCATGTGGGGTCACCTACAGTAATTCTAGCTAAGACAATAAAGGGTTATGGTTTAGGTGAAGCTGGTGAAGGAAAAAATATTACGCATCAGCAGAAACAATTAAATGAGAAAGAACTCAGAGAATTTAGAACAAGATTTGGGATACCGATAAGCGATGAGGATATAGCGGAAACTCCATTTTTTAGACCTGCGCCAGACAGTCCAGAGGCCCAATATTTATTGGAACGACGGACCAGGCTAGGAGGGTTTTTACCGGAGCGTGATCCTCATCCAGATGTTTTAGAGACTCCTGGACTGGACTTTTTTGATGAATTCATGAGAGGGTCTGGGCAGTTTGAGGTATCGACGACAATGGCTTTTGCCAGAATGCTGGGGAAATTAGTCAGACACGCAACCATTGGTAAAAGGGTGGTGCCGATCATATCAGATGAAGCAAGGACATTTGGGCTTGATTCATTATTTGGAGAGATTGGAATTTACTCATTTCTAGGGCAAAAGTATGAGCCGGTTGATAAGAGCTCACTTTTATATTACCGCGAATCTGAATCTGGACAGATTCTCGAAGAAGGAATCACAGAAGCAGGGGCTATGGCGTCATTCATTGCGTCGGGTACTGCTTATGCAACTCAGAGATTAAACATGATTCCGTTTTATATATTTTATTCGATGTTCGGCTTTCAAAGAGTGGGAGACCTTATCTGGCTTGCTGGGGACATAAAGGCGAAAGGTTTTCTTTTAGGAGCCACGGCTGGGCGTACCACACTGAATGGAGAAGGGTTACAACACCAGGATGGTCACAGTCCTTTGTTTGCGAGTGTTTTTCCGACGTTATATGTTTATGATCCAGCATTTGCCTATGAACTTGCGACCATAATTTATGATGGTTTGCGAAAGATGTATCATGAAAACCAGGAGGTATTTTATTATATTACGCTTTACAACGAGAATTACAAAATGCCATCAAAACCTGCTGGAGTTGATGAATCTAATATCTTAAAAGGCCTTTATAAATTTCAAAGCGCTCCTGAATCCAGGCCTTTATCAGCGCAGGTGCTAGCTAGTGGCCCAATTATTAGAGAGGCCCTTAGAGCCCAGGAGATATTATTAACCAGGTTCAATGTTGCTATTGATGTGTGGAGTGCTACGAGTTACAAAGCTCTCAGGACAGATGCTATTCGCACTCAGCGATGGAATATGTTACATCCGGCTGAGGCAGCAAAGAAGTCATATCTTGAACAAGTATTGGCTCAAGAAAAAGGCCCATTTATAGCGGTATCTGATTATGTACGACTAGTTCCTGAACAAATATCTCCCTGGGTACCGGGTGGATTATTTGTTTTGGGCACGGACGGTTTCGGCAGGAGTGATACCAGAAAACGGTTGCGTCGATACTTTGGGATAGACGCAGAGACTATATCCGTAGCGGTGCTGTATGCATTAGCTAAACGTGGAGAGATCGGTTTCTCTGTTGTTGCAGATGCAATAAAACAGTTGAATATCGATCCTGAGAAAATTCAACCAGAACTAGTTTAGAAAAAGAAAAATGGAAATCAAATTACCAAACCTTGGTGAGGGAGCCGAGTCTGGCGTAGTAATTAATATTCCGGTTAAACCGGGGGATAAAATATCAAAAGGTCAGATTATACTCGAGCTTGAAAACGAAAAGGCTGTAGCGCCAATACCATCGCCAGTAGATGGAGTTGTAACTAAAATTCATGTTCACGAAGGAGATAAGATCAGTGTTGGCCAATCGATTTTATCTGTAGAAACGTCTTCGACTGTTTCGGTAGAAGCGGCTTCGACACCTAATAGGGAGTCTGGAACAGGAACAGTGGTGCAGCCCAAAACCGAAGCTCGGCCTAAGGCCCCTATTGCCGCTGTTGATACTTCAGGAGATAAATCTATTTCTGAATCTTCTAGCTCCGAGGTGCAAGAATATGAGCCGATTGATGCTGCTTCGGGTAAATCTTCTAAACTAGCGCCCCCGACCTCGCCGTCTATAAGAAAGTTAGCAAGGGAACTTGGCATAGATTTATCTAGAGTCCGTGGGAGTGAGTATGGTGGTAGGATTGTAATGAAAGATTTGCGGGACTATATACAGTGGCTTCAAAAAACAGCTTTTTCCAAACAACCACAAGAAAAGCCTGCAGTTGAATCAGTAGATTTCAGCAAATGGGGTTTAGTCTCTAAACAACCAATGACTCCCTTACGACAAACAATTAGTCGGAAGATGTTGGAAAATTGGAGTACCATTCCTCATGTAACACAATTTGATGAAGCAGATATAACCGAGTTACTTGAGCTTATAAAGAAGCATACTAAATCATTTCAAGATCATGGTGCAAGGTTAACGTTGACTGTCTGTTTGCTAAAGCCGGTTGTAGCAGCATTACAGAAGCATCCTATTTTTAACTCGTCGTTGGACGAATCAGCAAATGCAATTGTCTATAAGAAATACTGGAACATCGGGATTGCAGTAGATACTGAAGCTGGGTTACTTGTTCCTGTTTTACGGGAAGTTGATAAAAAATCGTGTTTGCAATTAGCCATTGAACTTTCAGACCTTGCTGCCAGAGCTCGGTCCAGAAAAATCCTGCCTGAAGAATTAAAAGGCGGCACATTTACTATATCAAATCAGGGTGGAATTGGCGGTAGTTTTTTCACTCCAATAATCAATAAGCCTGAAGTTGCAATTTTAGGCGTTGGTCGGAGCAGTTATCGGCCTGTGATGAAAAATGAGCAGATTGTATCAAGAGCCATTTTACCCCTGTCTTTATCATATGATCACAGACTTATTGATGGCGGTAATGCAGCCAGATTTATTACTGATTTAGTGAGAGAAATTGAGAATTTTAGTGAATCAAATCTGATTGTGTAATTTAAGGAATCTTTATGGATAAGATCAAAGTAGATCTAGTTATAGTTGGCGGCGGCCCTGGTGGGTATGCTGCTGCTTTTTATGCAGCTGACAAAGGGAAGCAAGTTATCCTGGTGGAGAAAGAGCCCAAGCTTGGTGGGGTATGCCTGCATAAAGGCTGTATTCCATCGAAAGCATTACTTCAAGCTACAAGTCTGTTGCGAGAGTCTATGGAGGCTCAGTCTCAAGGAATAATATTTGAGAAGCCGAAAGTGGATCTTGAGAGATTGCGTGTTTGGAAGAACTCGATAATAGACAGGCTGGCAAATGGAATAGACGGTCTAGCCAAAAAGCGTAATGTAACAGTAATAAACGGCCGGGGGTATTTTGAAGATTCACAGACCCTTAGAGTTGAGACAAGCACTGGACAAAAATTCATTAATTTCAACCATGCCATAATTGCTGTGGGATCCAGCCCGTCTATGCCAAAAGCATTCGATCTTGGAAATCCCAGGATAATGACATCGAACGAGGCATTAGAGATTGAAGATATTCCTGAAACTCTGTTGATTGTTGGTGGCGGCTACATCGGTATGGAGTTAGGTACGGTATACGCAACACTTGGCAGCAAGGTGACTGTAATAGAAGCAATGGATAAAATTTTAGGGGGTGCGGATCCTGATCTTATAGCCCCGGTTTTAGCTTATGCCAGGAGATATTTCCATGAACTACGGCCTTCTACAAAAGTAGTGGAGATGGCTACAAAAGGGAAAAAGATCGAAGTTCGGTTAGAATCTTCCGGAAAGGAATCGATTGAATTATTTGATAAAGTATTAGTAGCTATTGGACGTGTGCCTAACAATACCGATTTGGGATTAGAAAACACAAAGATCAAGCTGGACCAGAAAGGGTTTATTCAGGTCAACCACCAACAGCAGACTGATGATCAAAATATTTATGCAATAGGTGACATTGCAGGTGGTATGCTTTTGGCACATAAGGCATCCAAAGAAGCACGGATTTCTGTGGAGGTGTTATCTGGTGAACTGAGTGCGTTTGAAGACATAATTATTCCTGCTGTTGTTTTTACCAATCCTGAAATCGCCTGGTGTGGGTTAACTGAATCTGAAGCAAAGGCTAAGGGTATTGATTTTAAAGTTGCTAAATTCCCATGGTCTGCCTCAGGACGTGCATTATGCTTTCATAGACCTGAGGGCATAACAAAATTAATAATCGAGCCGAATTCTGAACGTATTCTTGGTGTGGGCATATGCGGGCAACATGCTGGAGAGCTAATTAGTGAAGGGGTTTTTGCAATCGAAATGGGCGCCACAGCAAAAGATCTAGCAGAGTGTGTGCATCCACATCCTACTTTATCTGAGACTTTAATGGAGTGTGCTGAGATGTATTATGGCTATTCTACGCACGCTTATTCACCAAGATACGTTTAGGGGGTTGCCCAAGTTGCGGATAATATAATAAAACGCTAAATTATCAAGATCTTGACAATGAGCAGCTTTGACGCCAGCTTTGCTGCTGTGGAATATTTTTTTAAGTCTGGAGTATACCCCTGGTTTTTTGCAATATTGAATTGTTTATTTGCATTCATTGCTTCTGCGCATGCGATTATATATAAGCGAGAACCGCGAGCTGCTGCTCTTTGGGTAGTGGTTATCTGGCTGGTGCCTTTTATTGGGTCGTTGCTATATCTATTGTTTGGGATTAACAGGATAAAGCGCAAAGCAGCTTTGATTTTGGGAGAACTTGAGCATTATCGGGCGTGTCCACATAAAATTGGTTTATCTCCCACCGAGCTTCAGGAATATTTACCGCACAACTCAAGACATTTAGCTGTGCTAGCAAAGCTTGCTTCGAAAGTAGTCGTTCGGCCTTTAGAATCTGGCAATTCCATTGAGCTTTTGGATTGTGGGGATGAAGCGTACCCTGTCATGCTCGATCATATTCGCAAGGCTAAGAAGTCAATTTCTTTATGCACCTACATTTTTGATTGCGACAAGATTGGCATGGAATTCGCAAATGCACTTGCAGAGGCAGTTAAAAATGGCGTACAAGTCAGGGTGCTTGTTGATACTGCGGGAGAAAAATACTCATGGCCGCGGATAACGCGCATTTTAAAAAAATTAGGAGTTACATGTTCCCTTTTTAATACCACTACCAGGATTCCCGGTTTTTTCTCCATTAATTTAAGAAATCATAAGAAGATAATGGTAGTTGACGGTGTTACAGGCTTCACTGGCGGGATGAATATTCGCGATGGCAATTTATTGAGTAAAAATCCTCCATATCCTGTACGAGACTTACATTTTCGTGTAACTGGTCCGGTTGTAGGCCAATTACAGGAGGCCTTTGTAGACGATTGGTATTTTACAACTGGAGAAACATTGAGGGGGGAGATCTGGTTTCCTGAGATTAAGGATACTGGCAGTTCCTTTGCCAGAGGTATCACTGATGGACCTGATGAAGACTTTGAAAAGCTTAGATTGATTATCCTTGGTGCTCTGGCATGTGCTCAAAGGTCAATAAAAATAATGACTCCATACTTTTTACCGGATTCCTCTATTATTTCATCTTTGAATATTGCCGCATTAAAAGGTGTGGATGTAGATATTATCTTGCCTGATAAAAACAATCTACCTTTTGTTAAATGGGCCTCTGTGGCAATGTTATGGCAAGTATTAGAGAAGGGCTGCAGGGTGTGGCTTAGTAAGCCCCCATTTGATCATTCTAAGTTATTGATTGTTGATGATTGCTGGACGCTGATTGGTTCAGCCAATTGGGACTCCAGGAGCTTACGCCTGAACTTCGAGTTTTGCCTGGAGATTTATGATCCTAAATTCGCCTGCATTGCTTCACAGGTATTTGAGTCAAGAAAATCGATTTCACGTTTGATCACATTAGCTGAGGTGGATGCTCGGCCATTGCCGATCAGGTTCAGGGATGGTGTAGCAAAATTGTTTGCCCCGTACCTATGAGAAACGGATATAGTCGCACCTCTATACATTATAATAAACCCGTTAAAGGATTATTAATTGTTCTGGTATAATGGGGATATACCTAAGGCATGTTTGGTTTGGTTTGAGGCTTTTTATTATCTGTCAAGAATCTGTTAATCGCGTTGAGATATGCCTTTGCACTTGCTTCGATGATATCAGTACTGGCTCCCTGACCGACGACTATTTTTTTATTACCGAAATCTACTTTGACAGTTACCTCACCGATAGCATCTTTGCCCTGGGATACAGAACGTAAATTATAATCCATGAGCGTTCCGTGGAGTCCGGTCAACCTCTCGATTGCCTTAAATGTGGCATCCACTGGTCCGTCACCGATACCGGCGTCCTGGAGCATCTCTTTTTGTTTTGAATCCGGATTTAACTTGATTAGTCTAACAGTTGCGGTTGGCAGTGTTTGATTTCCGCTTACGACACTTAAATAATTCAGTTGCCAGATTTCTTCTATTTTTGACATCTGGCCACCTGCGATGATAATTAAGTCATCGTCGTAAACAAATTTCTTTTTATCGCCGATTTCCTTGAATTTGATAAAGACTTCCTGGAGATCCGATTCTGAAAGTTTAAAGCCTAATTCTTTTAATCTGGCAGAGACAGCAGCGCGTCCGCTGTGTTTAGTTAGTGGAAGTTCGCTTTGTCCCCAACCAACATCAGCGGGATCCATAATTTCATAGGTCTCGCGTTTTTTGAGCACACCGTCTTGGTGGATACCACTGGCGTGAGCAAATGCGTTTTCTCCTACGATGGCTTTATTTCTTTGGACTATTAAGCCGCTCATTCTGGAGACTAATCTGGAGGTCCTTACGATTTCTTTGGTGTTAATATTGCAGGTGATGGGGCCGAAGTAATCACTTCTGGTTTTCAGTGCCATAACAATTTCTTCTAGTGCTGCGTTGCCGGCGCGTTCGCCTATACCGTTAATTGTACATTCGACTTGTCTGGCTCCTGCTTTTACTGCTGCAAGAGAATTTGCAACAGCTAATCCTAAATCGTTATGGCAGTGGACACTTATAATAGCTTTTCCTGATTTGAATTCAGGGACCTGGTCCATGAGGTGCTTTATGAGAGAACCAAATTGTTCGGGGACAGCCCAGCCTACTGTGTCAGGGATATTTACTGTGGTTGCGCCTGCTGCGATGACAGCTTTGCAGACTTCTACGAGAAAGTCCGGATCAGTTCTTGAGCCGTCTTCAGGAGAAAATTCCACATTTTCTACGAAAGACCGTGCTAATTTAACTCCTTCAACAGCGAGGCGCAGGATTTCGTCTTTTGGTTTTCCGAGTTTATATTCCATGTGGATTTTGGAGGTGGCTAAAAACACATGAATGCGGGCGCGTTTACCTGCGGGTTTAAGCGCATAAGCAGCAGCTTCAATATCTTTTGGAACGCACCTGGCTAGTCCGGCTATTATTGGGCCTTTGATTTCAGAGGCGATCTCTTTAACGGCATTAAAGTCTCCATCACTGATAACAGGAAAGCCAGCTTCGATTACATCCACTTTCAGTCTGGCGAGCTGTCTGGCAACCTCAATCTTTTGTTTAATGTTCATTGATGCGCCCGGACATTGTTCGCCATCGCGTAAGGTAGTATCAAAGATTGTTATTTTATCCATAAAAACAAAAACCCCACTGCCTTAGTTAGGGCAGTGGGGCAAAAGCCATTAAATGGTCACACCCCATCTGCCCTGCTACACAACAGCAGACTGTTCAACAGCAGCGGGTTTTGTAACCAGCAACTCATTATCTAATGAATACTCCGAGAAGTAATGTTTGTCAAAAATATTTTTTAAAATTGATTTAGGTTTTTATAAATCTTCTATGGGATGATGGCTATTTTCTGGTATGACCATAATGATGATTTGACGTGTTTTATGGAGCAGCCAGGAAAATATCCGTATTAATTTTTTTGAAATAAATAAAATTTGGCGTGTTTTACTTTGACATGCTTTAATAGCCAGAGTTTGTCTATGTTTGAATTAATTAAGACTGATACAAAGACGAGAGCAAGACTTGGGAGATTGGTGACTGTCAATGGTACGATAGATACCCCTGTATTTATGCCGGTTGGCACCCAGGCTACTGTAAAGGCGTTAGACCCAAGGGAACTGATCGAGATGGGTACTCAAATTATTCTGGGCAATACCTATCATTTATCAATACGGCCTGGAATGAAAATTATCAATGCTGCCGGTGGTTTGCATAAGTTCATGAACTGGCAAAGACCTATATTGACCGACAGCGGCGGTTATCAGGTGTTTAGTTTAGCAAAAATTCGTAAGATAAAGACGCACGGTGTGGAGTTTAGATCGCACTTAGATGGTAGTCTTTTATTTTTAGGGCCTCGGGAGGTCATGCAAATCCAGAAAGAATTAGGTTCGGATATAGCAATGGTATTTGATGAATGTCCGCCGCATACTTCTACTCCAGAAGAACTTCAGGAGGCAGTACAGCGTACTATAAGATGGGCGCGGGAATGTAGAGAACAGCCAAGGGCGGATAATCAGTTGGTGTTTGGAATAGTCCAGGGTGGATGTAATCCGGAACTACGTGAACTCTGTGCGAAGGCATTGGTAGCATTAAACTTCGACGGCTATGCCATCGGCGGTGTGAGTGTGGGCGAACCTGAGCCTGAAATGATGAAGGCAGTTGAGTTAACAATTCCATTTCTTCCAGAATCTAAACCGCGTTATGCAATGGGATTGGGAACGCCGGCTCAGATCGTAGAACTTGTAGCTCGTGGCGTTGATATGTTCGATTGCGTCTTGCCAACTCGTGTTGCACGAAATGGAACAGCGTTTACTAAAAAAGGGACTATAAACATTAAAGCTGGTTATAATAAAGACGATTTCCGTCCGATTGAAGAGGATTGTAACTGTTTTGCATGTCAGAATTTTACTCGTGCATACCTTAGGCACTTATTAAACGTAGAAGAAATTTTAGGGCTTAGAATGTTGAGCGTTCATAATACTTATATGTATTTGAATTTGATGAGGCAGATACGGTCTCATATAGCAAATGGAAGCTTCGATGATTTCAGAAAACAGTTTATTACGGACTATGTGCCATCCCGAAAAATTCTAATGTCTAGAATGTTAGAAAGATGACCATTGTTCAGCTTGTTTAATGCACCGGGAGGAATAGAAACCAGAAAATTATGCAATGGTTGGTTCATTATTAGGTGGCAATTTTGCAGTGACTTTACCAAAAGAGCTGTTATCGCTTCATACGGCTTCGGCCAGGCAAGTGCAGGTTGATTTTATCCAAAGATCACTGGCAGTGGGCTTCAGCAATGCAATTAAATAGACACCATGAAAAGGTATACAATCGAGTGTACCTCTGGTCTCATATAGATCATATTTTTCAAGCATCATGAGACTGATAGCTTAAGTGACTCATTTGTCCTTGAGTCCATAGACGTTCTACGTGAATGAACAATGATAGAATTATTGGACAAGTGGTAAAATTGAAGAACCGGCCAAAAACAATAAACGTGAGTAAGTATCTCTTTAAATAAATGGAACGGTGAAATGTCGGGCTTAATCTAATAATTTGTTTGTTATTTCAGTGCATATTCCGAATGTTGGAATGTTTTACCGGATTGTAATTACATATTGCATAATAAAGCGAGGAAGCAATGGTTATGGATGTGTTAGTAAGCAACAGAAAAATTTTTGGATTAAGCTGGCTGGAGGACGAGTTCAGGTCTCAGGGATGTTTACATGTGTTCAGCAATCTTCCTAAAGTGCAGGCCCAGTATTGAAAGCTCAATCGCATTACGGAACTTTTTGGGGTTTGTCAATAGAGTTGAGAAGAAGAGCTTCCAGTATTCTCTTCTGCCCTTGTACCAGAACCCCAGGAACCATACAGATTTCAAAAATGCTATAAGATCTGAAGGCGCTAATCTTAGTTTTGGACCAGATGGCTTATAATTAGCTAGAAATGTGCGAATTCGTTTGTAGTACACATTTGGTGAGTAAAGGTTTTTCATTAAATTTTTGTAACCATTTCTCAGGAAATTCAGGTTAAGTTTTGGTTCGAAATTGATATCAGCTTTTGTATTGTTACCGGATGTGTCAGATTTAATTCTGCCTTCATTAAGTAGCCGTTGATAGAGTTTTGTCTTTGGCAATGCTGTTAAGAGTCCGACCATAGCGGTTACAACACCGGATTTTTGAATGAATTCGAATTGTTTCTGGAATATGTCTGGTTTGTCACTGTCAAAGCCAATAATGAATCCGCCCATTACCTCGAGCCCAGAGTTTTGAATTGTCTGGACGGCATCGATGAGGTTTCGGCCTTGATTTTGCATCTTTTGACATTCTACGAGGGATTCTTCGGTTGGGGTTTCTATGCCTACAAATACTTTTGTAAAGCCTGCATCGACCATTAGTTTACAAAGCTCTGGATCATCAGCAAGGTTGATAGAGGCCTCAGTTAAAAATCCCATTTTAGAGCCGACTTTATTTCTCCAGGTTATAATCTCTTTAAGTAGTGATTTAGTTTGTTTTTTATTTCCGATAAAATTGTCATCGACAATAAACACTGTATCTTTCCATCCAAGCTGTCTGAGTGATTCTAGTTCATTGACCAATTGAGCTGGGGATTTAGTTCTTGGTACTCGTCCAAAAATAGAAGTGATATCGCAAAATTCACAATCGAATGGACAACCACGTGAAAACTGTACACACATGGCGGCATAATCTTTCATGTTTATTAAATCCCATCTTGGTATAGGTGTCTTAGTGATGTTGGGGCGATTTGGCGACCTATAAATATGCTTCAAGTGGCCGGACTCCATATCCTTAATCAGCTCAGGCATTACATCTTCGGCCTCACCTACTACAAAGTGCGGGATGTTTGGAAACTCCTCATGCCCGGTTGTAAATAATGGACCACCAGCGATAATAGGTTTTTTATGAACTGAGCATTTCTGGATAATGTCTAAAACGGAGTTTTTCTGGACAATCATTGCGCTAATCATCACGTAATCAGCCCAAAGGATATCTTTTTCAGATAGGTTGCGAATATTTAAGTCAATTAGCCGTAAGTTCCAGTTTTTTGGTAACATTGCAGCAACTGTCAAAAGCCCTAATGGCGGATAAGAAGCTCTTTTGGAAATAAAATGCAAAACATATCTAAAACTCCAGAATGTCTCTGGAATCTGTGGGTATACTAAAAGAATATTCATAAAAAATATAGGGCTATGCACCAGGCACAGCCCATAAATTAAGTTCTATAGACAAATACGGTTTATGGTCAGTCCTCTGATGAAATTTGCATCGTGAGATAGAATTGAACTCCCATCTGTTTAATTTGATCTAATTGGGCCTCTAACCAATCGATATGATTTTCTTCATCGGCTAGAATAGATTCCAAAAGCTCACGTGTACCGTTGTCACCGATTTGTTCGGCAAACTTGATATCTTCATTATAAACCTTTACAGCGTCTAGCTCAGAGGCGAGATCAGCTTCTAGCTGTTTCTGAACGTCCTGGCCAATTGTAATTTTCTGTAAGTTGCTAACCATCGGCTTTCCTTCAAGGAATAAAATCCGACCGATCAACTTCTCAGCGTGCTTCATTTCATCTATGGCTCGTTTTTCTATTTTACTATGTAATTTATCATAGCCCCAATTAGCACACATCTCCGAGTGTACTATGTATTGATTAATTGCTGTTAATTCTTCTGAAAGCCGGGAGTTGAGTCTTTCAATTATTAGTTCATTGCCTTTCATAGCTTGTGTTATTCTAAGGTATAAGTGGGTTTTTATCAATGTCTTATTTTCTATTTTTATAAATGAAAGAACTTGAGAACAAAACTGAAGTGGTCTGATATTCACATTTAGTTATTCAGTCAACATAATTATTTTATAAGTTGAGATCTTCATTGTAATACTGGCCAGCCGTCGGTACCCCATGAAAGTCTTCGAATATTTAAGGTCGGTCTACCGTTGTGCTTTCCATCGTAATAATGGAAGCTAAACCAATAGGCGTCATTGTCTTTTAGAATGGCGGCATGTCCTGGCCCTATAAAATTATTTGTTGCATTCAGAAATAGAGATCCGCCACCGTGAAGCATATCCAGACCATCTTTATCAATATATGGGCCTGTGATTTTTTTGCTACGGCCAATTCGTATGTTATAAGTACTATTTACGCCCTGAGCACAAGTGCCCCAATTAACAAAGAGGTAGTAGAGGTTTTCATGTTTATAGATATAAGGTGCTTCAATTGATATATTCCAGGCTAAGGCAAACATCGGTGAGTCCGGCGAGATTCTTTTGCCTGTAATTGGGTCAAGCCTGATTAATTTAATGCCGCTCCAGTATGATCCAAACACCATCCAATGCGAATCATCACTATCTATGAAGATCGAAGGGTCAATAGCATTAAAATTATTAGTTTTGACACTTTTTATGACAATGCCCCTATCGATCCACTGATATTGAGGGTCTTGTGGATCCAAAGTATCGTTGGTAACAAGGGCAATAGCTGAATCATTTTTACCCCAGCTTGAAACTGAATAATAAAGCCGATATTGACCTTTGACCTTGACAATGTCCGGGGCCCAGAAGACACCGTTATTTTCAGGTACTGTAGAGGTGACCCAGGCCGGCGGAGTATTGATAACCCGTGGGCCACTTACCCAATCTTTTAAATTTGTAGAGAACTTTGAAATGATACCTCTTCCGGTACCGAAAATCCAATATTTATCGTTGCATTTAATTATTGTGGATGGATCATGAATCTGAAGATTTCCGCTTAACTCTGTATTATCTATCTGGGCGAGCAATTTAAAGTTTAAGAAAAAGCAAAATATTTGACCGACCAAGAACAGATTCATTATTTTCGTATTCATAAAAAACTGGTTTGTGGTTTTTAAAAATTTGTTATGTCACTTTATTAATTAAATCAAGGAAATCGAAATAGCAAATGCAGAAAAAACAAATAAACCCATGTTTTTCCGATCTTTAAATGTATGGATACGCGCCTGTTCTTCAGTGAAATAGGCTTAATGGTTGCCTTAATCACTATTTTTGGTGGTGTTTTATTTGCACCGAGCTGTTTAATGATGCACTATGATATAACGGATTTTAAAAATAAGTCCTACAAAGCACGGCTTAGATTTGTCCGATCACTCTATGGTTGTGCGAATTTATGATTATTGGTTAATGTGCTCTAACTTTTATTTTTTCCCTGATCGTGGTTATTTTTAATAATTCCTCCGGATAAGTTATCTACTTTGAGAAAGTGCTTGTAGTTTGTTAAGCGGTTAAATTTAAAATATGGTTTAATACTTTTTATTTCCTGTAGTCCCCAGGCGGTTTTATTGTGACCGTACGGACAGACTTTTGAAAAAAAACAACAGTTATTAAAGTAACGCAGCTGACTCAGTGTCGAGGAAAAGTATAGCATGAGGACATTTTCTGAGTATTGAAGCTGGGCAGGAAGGGTCTATTGGCCCGGTAAGAGTATCTTTAACAGCTTGGGCTTTACGACGTTCTGGTGCCACACATATCATCTTTTGAGCAGAACACAATGCTGGTATAGTGAGCGTGATTGCATATTGCGGTACGGCTGGTAGGTGCGGAAAATGCCCTTCACCAACCTGTTGTTGTCGGCATTTCAAATCGAGTTTAACGATTTTAACCCAGTGCGGATCATCGAATTTAGCCACAGGTGGGTCGTTAAATGCCAGGTGTCCGTTTTCGCCAATTCCTAGGCAGCAGAGGTTGATTGGTTGTGCTTTAAGAAGATTCGTGTATCTTGTGCATTCATCTATTGGTTCCAGAGCGTCGCCCTCGATGTAATTGAAAAGATAAGGGTTAACCTTTTTGGCCACTCTTTCAGAAAGGAATTTTCTGAAGCTTGCGTGGTGTTCTTTATCGATACCTAAATATTCGTCCATATGAAAGAAAGTAACTTTAGACCAGTCTATGGATGGGGTAGTGGTAAGAATTTCCAGGAATTTAATTTGTGAATTTCCTGTTGCGAGAATAACAGCACATTTGCCGGCAGACGAAACTGCTTGTTGTATTTGCATTCGCGCTTCTTTAGCGGCATCTTTGGCAAGGTCATTTATGTTTGCATATACACGCACTTGTAGTGCGTCTACTATAAATGTTTTAACAGGCTCACTCATATCTTGTGTTGATAAACTTTCGAATTTAATACTTTCATGTGATCAGAACCTAACAAATTGTTAAGTTATCTTAATTCCTGAAAATGTAAAAGGTCTACAGCGAAATGTCATTAGTAAACTTAAAGGGAATAAAAGGTAATGAGTACATGCATTATTTAAGTTCGGGCTGCTGAACAACGAGATATGGTGAACTTGATTTAAGTCATCGACGCCTACGGCATGGTTGATGGGGCAACAAGCCTTTATATCGATATTAGTTTTGAATGTAAGTGTTAGAATGTGATATAGGTGTTTTGAAAAGCTTAATTTTGTGAAGATTGTTCAAGCGAGGGTGTATTTACATATGAATCACGACGTCAGGATTAAGGAGGCTAAAGACTAAGAAGCCGGGGGCAGCTGCTTCAGGGTCAAAATTCATGATTGTTTAAATGTTGATTTTTAAGTTTTGTGATACAATCAGACTAGAATTCATCAAAAACACAAAACACAAAATTATTGGTGTTATGTGGGCCTGAATATTTTCATATACACAAATTTGTCTGTTGAATGATGATTGTGCTTGAACAAGATTTAATATAGATTAGACTGTATACATTGATTTTGCCAGGGCCCACAGAATGTGGACAAACAAACCCCGCCAGGGCAGGAATGCAGCAACGGTAGTTTGCTCTGCATCTGCTGTGGTTGCCCTGGCGTTTCGCTTATGAAGTAATTAGAATCCCTTTGATTTTTGAAACACAAGAATCCATGAGCTACGAAGTAATAGCCAGAAAATACAGGCCAAAACGATTTGAAGATGTTGTGGGTCAAGAACATGTTACCAGGACCCTTGCGAATGCTATAAAACTGAATCGAATAGCTCATGCATATTTATTTGTTGGTCCCAGAGGCACTGGTAAAACCACAATTGCAAGAATCTTTGCCAAGTGTCTTAACTGTGTAAACGGGCCGCGCACAGATTTTTCTGATGACGATCCACAATGCAAAGAAATCAGCGAAGGCCGGTCTCTTGATGTTTTAGAAATCGATGGTGCGAGTAACAGAGGAATAGAAGAGATCCGTGCTTTACGTGAAACTATATCATATCTGCCTACAACTTCTCGTTTTAAGATCTATATTATTGATGAAGTCCACATGCTAACCAAGGAGGCGTTTAATGCATTGCTTAAAACGTTAGAGGAACCGCCGCCGCATGTTAAATTCATGTTTGCTACCACAGAGCCAGAAAAAGTGCCGGCAACTATCATGTCTCGTTGTCAGAGGTTTGATCTCAGAAGAATTCCCGTCAGACTGATCACAAAACATTTGGCTGAGATCGCCAGAAAGGAAAACATTCAGATAGATGACCTTGCACTGTATGCAATTGCCAGGGGTGCTGACGGTTGCATGCGAGATGCTGAATCTGCTCTTGACCAACTGATAAGTTTTTGTGGAAACGCTATACGAGAGGCTGATGTATTATCAATGTTCGGTCTTACCAGCCGACAGAACTTATCGCTTTTGGCTAAGGCGATTCTGGCAGGAGACGCCCCGACGGCTGTCGTGAAATTACAAGAGCTCGACCGAAACGGTAAAGACTTAGGTAGGTTGCTGTCGGATTTGATATCATATTTTCGGAATTTGTTATTAATAAAAATTTGTAAGGGTGATGCAGAGCTACTGGAGATATCTGAGACAGAAATAGAGGAACTAGTGGACCTGTCTAAGAAAGCGTCTATTGATCAACTCAGGGCTATTCTTGAAGTTTTGACTCAATGTGAGGTGAATTTTCGGGAGGCATTTTCTAAAAAAATTGTCCTTGAATTAGCAATAGTCGAGGCTGCTCGGGCTAAGGATGCTGTATCTATAGAATCAATTCTATCGACGCTGGCACAACTTGATAGTCAACAAAGCCCTTTGCAGCAGCTACCTGCTGCGAATATTAACGAATATCGTTCGGCAGCTGAACCACAAGAAGTTCGAGCAGCGGTATTGACTGGTGATAATAATTTGCCGACTACCCAGTCCGAGCCAGAGATTAAACCACCAGCACCACAGCAGCCAGAATCAGCAGAGACAGTAATTGCTGATTTTAAAGTCAATAAAGCATGGAATGCATTACTTTCGGCTGTTTCGGATGAAAATCCCTTAGCCAGGGTTGTACTGGACAACGCCAAAACTGTGAATCTTGAAAACGGGCAGTTGACTATAACCTTTGACGACCGGGAAGAAATAACTGTCAATGTAATTGATTCTCCCAGAATAAAGGAACTAATCGTGACGATATTTAAAAAGCATGGCATTACGATTTCGGATGTTGTTTTTAAAACAAGAGTGAATCAGAATACAGCGGCAATTGGTGAAGGTTCAGACAATTCAGACACTAATAAATCTCAAGCTGCTGTCAATGAATCAGAACCTAAAAAAGGAGACCAATCTGAATGCAAACCAGATAAGATTTCGATTGAAGATTTTAAAAACGATCCTTTAATAAGAGACGCACTAGAGATTTTTAAGGCACAAATAGTTGGTACGTTGCCTTATAATGATGAACGTAAAAATAACCAGAATTGAACAAGTGCTTTGAGATAAACGTAATCTTTTGTAAATTTGAAAACATATGTCAAGCATTGGTAAACTTATTAAACAAGCAGAAAGGATTAAGCTTAAACTAGAGGAAGTTCAAACTCAGCTTGCTCAGCGTACTGTTGAAGCTACCAGTGGTGGCGGAGCGGTAAAAGTTGTAGCACGATGTAATCGGACCATAGAATCAATAAAAATAGATCCTCAAGCGATTAATCCGCAAGATGCACAATTATTGGAGGAGATGATTCTTACAGCTGTTAATAATGCTTTGGAACAGGCAGAGAAAATTTCAAATGAGGAAATGGGTAAGGTTACTTCAGGCTTAAGCCTGCCAGGACTCATTTAATACACAGAGAGTTTCATGGTGAAGTACCCTGATCGGCTTAGAAAACTTATAGAGTTGCTCCAGGAGTTACCGGGCATTGGAGCGCGTTCTGCGGAGCGCATGGCACTGCATGTGGTGCAGGCGCATGAGACTTATGCTAAGGAGCTGTCGGAATGTCTTTTACAGGCCAGGATGTCTATCGGGTTCTGTGAAATATGTGGTGCGTTCACTGAATCTCAGCCATGTGATATTTGCAACGACAGTTCCAGACAACAAAATGTTGTTTGTGTAGTAGAGAAACCGACTGATGTTTTAACAATCGAAAAGGCCAACATCTTTAAAGGCAAGTATCACGTGTTAAACGGCGTGCTTTCTCCTCTTGATGGTATACAGCCTGAAGATATTCGGATCCCTGAGCTTGAAGAACGAGTTAAAAAGGAAGCTATTAATGAGATTATTTTTGCTCTTGGAACTGACACCCAAAGTGAAGCTACTATTGATTACATTGTAAAGCGATTAGCTACTTATGGAGTTCAGTTTTCTAAACTTGCGCGTGGGTTACCAGCGAAATTCCGACTGGATTATGCAGATGAGCTAACCATTGCAAGTGCATTGGAAAATCGCAAACCGATTCGTTAAGGGCGCAAGTATTTTCAGAATTTTTATTATATGATAAAGCCTAAGATTGTTGTTTTTGATCTGGGAAAGGTTCTTGTTGACTTCGATTACAGGATAGCAGCAAAGAAATTTCTGAAGCACTGTTCCCTGAGTCTGATTGAAGCTGTATATATAATCAGTCAGTCAGATATTCTGGACCGTTATGAGCAGGGTGATATAGACTCGGTTCAATTCTATAATGAAATTTGTGCAAAGACAGGCTATAACCGACCTTATTCTGAGTTTGTAGAGATCTTTGGTAACGTCTTTTCGCCTATTCAACCAATGATAGAGCTTAAGGAAAAACTTAAAAATAGAGGCTTGAAAACGGCCGTTTTTTCAAATACCAACCCAATAGCTATCGATGTTATATCGAGAGATTTTCCGTTTTATAAGACATTCGATTACTACATCCTTTCTTATGAAGTCCGCAGCAGAAAGCCAGCACATGAGATCTATAAAAAGCTAGAAGAAATCGTCGGTTGTCATGGACAAGATATCCTGTATTTTGATGACAGACCTGAAAATGTAGAAACAGGCAAGCTTTATGGATGGCAGGCCTTTGTCCATGAAACCCCTGAAAAAACCATCGAGATAGTCAACAAAATGGGGTTAATTAATTAACCATGGCCTTTATGAAAGGAATAGCTCGGAATTGGTCCATAAAAAGTCTACCAAATTTAAAGGCCGTAAAAAAATTTTTGATAATAACTTGTTTAGGAGTTCTTTTAAAAGTTGTGACTGAAAAATTGGGTAAGAGGCTATTTATCCATAATTTTGCAAGCTAAGAATGAATCGGGTTCTGTTTTAATTAGAGTTAGATTTTGGCATTGTGAAGATGCCTGATTATTTTCTAAATAATGGAATCTATAGCTGCCAATGCCTGATCTAGTTTTGTTGGGTCTTTGCCGCCGCCACGGGCAAAGTCTGGTTTTCCGCCCCCTTTACCGCCAACGATAGGTGTAATTTTTTGAATTATGGTGTTAGCATTTAGTTCTTTGGTTATTTTTGAGCCCATGGCTGCAACAAGCTGAACTGATGATGCTCCTGAGATCCCTCCGAGCACAATTAATCCATCGAACTTTTGTCGTAAAGCTTCCAGAACTAAAACCATGAAATCTGAATCTATATCTCCCAAATTATGGGTGATATAATTAATTGAGCCTTTTGTTTTGTGTTGGGCAAGGAGTTTTGATGCTATTTCATTAGCTTCGCGCTGGCGGTATTTTAATATTTGTTTTTGCAAATCTTTTTCACGCTGGAGTAATGATTCTAATTTTTTATCGAGTTCATCAGGTTGGGTTGACAATCTTTGGGAGATCAATTTGATAAGCTGATCGTCTTTGATTGCTTTTTCGATAGCTGGTGTTCCCGCACAAGCTTCTATACGTCTGATTCCTGCTGCTACTGCATATTCATTAATAATTCTAAAAAGCCCAATTTCGCCGGTCCATTTTACATGGGTACCTCCACAGAGCTCCATAGCATAACCATCTAATTTGCCCGGGGTACCACCTACCTGTATCACCCTGACCACGCTTCCATATTTTTCGCCGAAGACCTGAATGATATCCTTTCTTGAACGAGCATCTTCATACGGTATTTCTATCCATGATACCGGTGAGTTTTTAATTATTTGTTCATTGACCAGCCATTCGATTTTGGCTTTTTGGTCATCGGTTAAGGGTTGGCTATTAAAGTCGAGGGTTAGCTTATTTGGATCGACTGATGAACCTTTTTGCAAGGCTTCTGGACTAATAACATGATGAATAGCCCAGTGCAGCAGGTGTGTGGCTGTATGGTGTCTCTGGATTGCGGCGCGTCTGGCAGTATCAACTTTCACAAATACTTCTGAGCCTGCTGATGGCACAGTATTTCCTTCTATGAAGTGCAACCAGGAATCACCCGTTTTTTGGGTATCAACAATTTTCCAGGTTCCGTCTCGTGAAGTCATTTCACCTGTATCACCGACCTGGCCGCCCATTTCGGCGTAACATGGCGAGACGTCCAAAATAACAGCATTTTTATTTTTTACTTTTAGGACTTGAAGGACTTTGCTTTGAGCTTCTAATGCCTCATACCCTACAAATCTTGTTTGTTGTAGGTTATTAATTTGCGTGACTTCAACTAATTCGCGTTTTTGTGCTTTGCGTGCGCGTGTGCGCTGTTCGTCCATCAGCTTATTGAATCTATCAGAATCGACTGTAAATCCGCGCTCTTTTGCCATCAACTGGGTTAAATCGAACGGAAATCCATATGTATCATAGAGTTTAAAGGCAAAGTCACCAGAAATTACATCGCCAGTTTTGAGATTTGAAATTTCCTGTTCAAAAAGTTCTATACCTCGGTCCAGGGTTTTATTAAAGGATTCTTCTTCTGTGCCGATTGTTTCTTCTATTAAGGATTGTTTAGTACGGACCTCGGGGAATACATCGCCCATGGTTTTGGTGACTGTATCGACTAGTTTATAGAAAAATGGTTCACGAAATCCTAAGACTCGCCCATATCTAATTGCTCGTCGCAAAATTCTTCGGATGACATAATTTCTATCATTATTGCTGGGTAATATCCCATCGGCTATAGCAAATGAAACTGTCCGTATATGATCAGCAATAACCCTGAACGCTATATCTATCTTTTCTTGTTCATTAGAAGGTACACCACCGTGGGACGGTAGAGTGGAGCTATATTTCCTTTTACTGATTTGTTCTAATTTGTCAAAAATAGGTTTGAATATGTCGGTTTCATAGTTAGAGATTCTGGAGGTGAATTTTTTAAAGCCTTCAGTACATTGAATAATGCCCACCACTCTTTCAAAACCCATACCTGTATCAACATTTTTGGAAGGTAATAGGGACAGACTGCCGTCAGGGTTCGCATTAAATTGCATGAATACAAGATTCCATACCTCAATACAAAGATGTGATCCTTTATTTACGAGCTCGCCTTTGGTGTCACCTGATGGTGTAAGATCGATATGAATCTCCGAGCATGGGCCGCACGGTCCTGTTTCACCCATCATCCAAAAATTATCCTTTTTATTTCCAAACTTAATATGGATCTTCGGATCAAATCCTTCTTTTTGGAAAATATCCCTCCAGTACTCATATGACTCGTCATCCTGTTCGGAAGGCTCTCCTGGTCCTGGTTTGTAGACTGTGGCGTACAATCTATTTTTAGGAAACCCCCAAATATCAGTTAATAGTTCCCAAGCCCAGTTTATAGCTTCCTTCTTAAAGTAGTCGCCAAAGCTCCAATTCCCTAACATTTCGAAAAAAGTGTGGTGATATGTGTCCAAGCCGACGTCTTCCAGATCATTGTGCTTGCCTCCGGCACGAATGCATTTTTGAGTGTCTGCTGCCCTTGGCGGATTATATGGACATGGTATTTTCCCTAAGAATATTGGAACGAATTGATTCATTCCGGCGTTTGTAAAAAGCAGGTTTGGTGATTCAGGCATTAAACTTGACGAGGGTACTATGGTGTGTCCCCTGGCATTAAAAAAATTAAGAAATTCCTGCCTGATCTGATTGCTGGTTCGTATCGTTGATTTGTTCATACATTTCTCATGTTTTTCCAAGCTTCCAGAAACTAATAACAGAAGCTACAAAGTATAGAAACTTAAAACATTCGTCATCTGAATTCCAGAATATTGTTTGGAACTGAACCACTCACAAATTATGAATTGAGCCCTTTGACTATCGCTAACCAGGAAATACTAGCAAAGTTGGTGTTATAATGACTAACTCTTAAAAATTTACGCGTTAGTTAAAAAATAACAAAAAAGTATCGGCAATTAAAATTTTTTAGTAAAATAACAGGCTAACTCATCAGTAGAATTACCAAACATACCGTTGCGGCTCGAACAGAGTTATCTTGCCTTAATTGATTGGCGAAGCCTTTCAATGATAAATCGACCAGGCTCGCGATTTCGGTTATCAATTTACCAAAATAAAATCTGGGTGTGGAAAGTTTTCCCGGATGGTCAGTTTGGACGGGGTAGTTGATTTATCCATTGTTGGATTGCCTGTTTAATAATGCTGGCACAATCGGCGGCTGGTTTTACAAATCTAGGTCGGAACCATGGGAATAGGCCTAAAAGATCATAAGAAACCAGTATCTGACCGTCAGTAAACGGTCCTGACCCGATACCGATAGTTGGGATTTGAACTATATTAGTTATTTCTTTAGCCAGGGTTATTTCGACTAATTCCAGCACGACAGCAAAAGCTCCGGCATTAGCTAATGCAGTGGCGTCATTGATAAGTAATTCGCGTTCTGAATTAGTTTTGCCTTTTATATGATAGCCTTTTTCTTTTAATACGTTTTGAGGCAACATACCAATATGCCCGAGGAATGGAATACCATTGGAGATAATAGCTTTTACTTGGTCTATGATGTTTAGACCGCCTTCGGCCTTGACAGCTTCAGCGCCGGCGTTGATTAAACGTCTAGCATTTTCTACGGCTTGTTTAGGATTTTCATAGCTTCCTATTGGCATATCAGCGACGAGAAGGGCTTTAGGTTTGGCTCTTGCAGCGGCTTTGACGTGATGGACCATTTCTTCCATTGTTACATAAGTGGTGTTTGGATACCCAAGGACTACCATTCCTAGAGAGTCTCCAACCAAAATTATATGTACGCCTGCTTCATCTAAAAATCTTGTCATGGGGTAGTCATAAGCTGTAAGGGCAGCTATTGGCTCGCCAGAACCCTTTTTTTTGGTAATTGAGTCAGGTGTGATTTTTTCAATATTCATAAATTAAAAGACTCCTGTATCGGACAAAACCTATTTTATTAAACTTTATGTTAAGCTTTTAGTTGAGCCAGTAGGATCAATGGCATCTCTTACGCCATCGGCGATCAGATTTAATGTTAAAAGGAGTGACACCAAAAAAATCCCGGGAAATACAACCAACCACCAATAAATTCTGAGTGAATTAATACTTGAGATTCCGTCGGCCATCAAGGATCCCAGACTTGCAATGGGTGGCTGTACACCTAAGCCGAGATAACTCAGAAATGATTCATACAGAACTATGTTTGGCAGGGAAATAGCTAAGCATGTGACGATAATGCCTGAACAATTAGGAATAATATGTTTAAAAATCAGGCGCATATGACTTGCGCCTGTAGATACAGATGCCTCTATAAAAGGCAACGATTTTACTGTTCTAACTTGTGCCCTGACAATTCTGGACATAGTCAACCATGAAACTGTTCCCATGCCAATAAATAGCAAGATCAGTCTTGACCATGGCATAAACTTCTCAAGGCCCATTGTTATTAAGATTTTTTTGATACTATTTTCCCCAATTGCCACAAGTATAATAACGAAAATGATGGTTGGCATACTGTAAAGGATATCAACAATTCGCATCAGTAAAGAGTCGATTTTTCCGCCGAAGTAACCTGCTATTGCCCCCCAGCAGACACCTATTAGCATGCTGATTAAAGTCCCGGCTACAGCAACGACCATGGATATTCTCAGGCCGAGGATAACTCTGGCCATCATATCTCTGCCGTTTGCATCAGTCCCGAACCAGAACTGGGCATTCGGCTTTTGAAAAACAAAATCTGATAAACTAATCGGGTCGCTTTTATGAACTACAGGCACAATAATAGAAAAACCAATAATGGAAACAAAGACCCAAAGACTGAAATAAGCCGGCTTATTATTTTTGAATCGATGCCAGGCTGATGCATATTGTTCTGAAAATTTGTTAACAGTGTTTTGCATGCTATTATTCATGACGAATTCTGGGGTCCACGAGCCAGTGTATAATATCTGTTAGAAGGTTCAACGAAACCAGAATGATTGAATACACTATTACAATACCCACGATCATAGGGTAATCTCTATTAAGGCAACTATTGACTAAGAAAACGCCGATTCCGGGGATTTGAAAAAGGTTTTCGACAACAAAGGACCCTGTAAGCAGATCAGCCAGGACTGGTCCGGTATATGTAATAACCGGGATCAGCCCCAAAGGTAGTGCATGACGAACCAATATCATTGTATCATTTACACCTCTGGCCCGTGCGGCGAGAATGAATCGTTCGTTTAACACATTAATAAGGCCTTCACGCGTTAGTCTGGCAATTCTGCCAGAGAAATAGATTCCGAGCGCTAAAGTGGGCAATACCGCATGCCAGGCAGATTCCCATAATGCTACAGGAAACCATTGTAGTTTTATTGCGAATACCAATATCAGGAATGGCCCGATGACAAACCCCGGCACGCTTAGTGATATCGTGGCGATTATCACAATGAGCCAGTCGAGTATTTGCCCTTTTCGTGCTGCAGCAATGATCCCTGCAGGTATTCCCACAGAATATGAAAAAACAAAGGCTAAAAATCCTAGACACATTGAGACCGGCAATGATTGAACGATGATATCAGTTACGGCATGATTCCGATATTTCAATGATGCCCCAAAATCGCCATGGCAGATACCTTTTAAGAAGTAGAGATATTGCATCCAAATAGGTTTATCGAGATGGTATTTAGCTAGCAGGTTACGTTCGATTTCTGGTGACGCTGGTTTACGCTCGCGGTCAAAGGGCCCGCCGGGCGCTAGCCTGACAAGTATGAAAGCCAGGAGGCTTATTATTAGCAGTAATGGCACAAGCCCGATAATCTTTTTCAGAAAATATCTCATCACGGGTTCGGGTTAATTTGTGGTCCATGGGCTTTAGTGTTAAGTGCAGCTATTTCTTCCATAATCTTTGATGCTAATATTGCGCACAGTTTTTTATCAGAGCTTGACTCAACAATGTTGTTTAAGCCGCACAGATACTGTTTGAAATCTATCGGCTTCCCGAATCTGACACAGATTTTTGTAAATTTAGGAACGATTCTGTCTCGGCTTAAGGCCTCGAAGCTACCAGAAATAAGCACAGGTACGACAGGTGCATTAGATTTTAGGGCCAGCATACCAATTCCGGGTTTAGCTGGTTGTAATGAGCCGTCACGGCTGCGGGTGCCTTCGGGAAATAATACTACGCCATGACCAGCCTGGAGCAAATTTAATATAGTCTTGAATCCGGCGACGCCTGTGCCATCTCGATCTATAGGCACAGTATTTAGGTTGTTAAATAACCATTTAGTGAAGCGGTTATTCATGAGAGTTTTTCTGGCCATGAAATAAATTTCTCTCTTTATGCTACAACCGACTAGAACTGGATCAAGAAAACTAGCGTGGTTTGATGCTAGAATAACTGGTCCACTAACTGGCACGTGGTCAGCTCCTTCAATTTTCAGCCTGAAGAACAATTTAAAAACCAGCCTTGATAAAATCCAGCCGACTTTATACATGAAATTTGTTTTCATGTTGAAGGGATATTGTTTTTGAGATGACTTTTAATCTTGTTTAAAATGATAGAGCTTGTTTGTTCTGGGGTTTGGCCAGACGTATTGATTACCATAGCGCCTAGTGGAACAATCAACGGTGCGACAGCGCGTTGACTATCTTGTTTATCTCGTAGAGCCAGGTCTTCAGTAATGCCATCGGCCTGCCGTCTGCGTGTGCGTTCTTCTAAAACGGCATCCAGAAAGAATTTAAATTCTGTTTCAGGAAACACAGTTGATCCAATATCCCGTCCTTCCATGACCAGGTTCCCGAATTTGGTACAACTACGCTGGACTTTACGCATCCATTCTCGGACTTTAGGAATCGATGCTATTTTAGGGACTATTGCACTGGTTTCAGCGGATCGGATTTCTTTTTCAGGATAATATCCGTCTACCAGAAATCGAACCTGGTTATCGATACAGACAAGAGAAGTTTTCCATTTTTTACAGGCATTGATGACGGATCTGGTATCGTTTGGATCAATTTTATTTTTCAGGCAGTACCAGGCTAAGGTTCTGTACATGGCTCCAGTATCTACATATACAAAGCCTAATTTTTTTGCGACCAACTTTGCGTTTGTACTTTTACCACTAGCACTTGTGCCATCGATAGCAATTACTATTGGTTTTTTCATTTCCAGAGTGTTCTATTTTACTCAGTTTTAATCAATTTCAAGCTCAGAAAGCTTCAGTATTTGTTTTGAATCAGGTATGCACAAACTTATCCCGAGGCCAGTTGGTGGCGCAGATGCAAGTTTTTTGTAAAAGTTAGGGAAAGTTTTTTTTACGCAGGCAGGATTCTGAATTTTAATCCCTGGCAGTGCCAGACCAAGGATGGAAAAACACATCGCAATACGGTGATCATTATATGTTTCAATTATAGCACCATGTGCTCCGGCGGCTGGTTTAACGATGATCGAGTCGGCGTCGACCACAGTTTTAACTCCACATTTTTCGAGCTCGGTTACTAGTGCTGAAACTCTGTCACATTCCTGGAGCCGGAGTCTATCCAGATGCTCGAATCGTACGGAGTTATTTGCAAATGCGGCAAGGACTATGGCCATCATGATTGAATCTCCGAGATCGGTCTTTCTTGATATACGTTCTGGAAGTGGCCAGTATTTTGGAAAGTCTGCATCTATTTGCCAGCCTGAGCTAGGCCAGGAATTGACAGTGATAAGGTTACGCCTTCCGAAGAGTAGCGATTGTAAAATGTCTGCAGCTACAAAATAGGTTCCGCTCGAGGCATCGGGTTCGATATCAAAAATGCCGCCGGCTTCAGGAAACTTCTTTATCAATTCCTCAGTCATTCGTACATATTGTGTTTGTTCGTCATCGGAATCTATAATGTGAACAATCCAGTTAGCATATTTTGCACACAGGATCAGTGCGGATGCGAACTGAGAACTTTCTTTTATACTGACATAGCATGATTTAGGGGTATCTGTTTTAATCGGGCCGTGGCCGTGAATAATAGCTGGCAATTTATTGTTTGGAGAATCGATTTTATAACCCAAAATTCGTAATGCATCGAAGAGTCCCGCTTGTGGGCGTTCATGCATTCGTGCGGTTCCACTTAGCCGGTAGACACCATTGCCTAAACATAAAAACGCTGTAAGAAATCTTGCCGCTGTCCCCGCGTTACCAACAAAAAGTTCTAACGGATTTTCATCTGTCCCGGAATTTGGTATAACCCCGCCCGTGCCTTGAATGGTTATTGTCCGATTAGCCTCTTCATCAGAGTCAGGGGCAATAGATATCTCAAAGCCTAGTTTGATCAATGCATTACAAAGAACCTGCGTATCTTCACTCCAAAGCGCGCCATGTAATGTGGTTTTGTTTTTAGATAAAGCAGCCAAAATAAGCGCGCGGTTAGTAATGCTTTTTGAGCCAGGCACAGTAATACAGGCTTGAATCGGCTTTGTTAAAGGTTGAATTTCGATTAAATTTGGGATTGTTTTATTCATAATACTTGTTGCTCAAAAGGATTGAATCTGTGCCAGAAATTATTCAAGAGTGGCTTGAGTTGTATGATCAGGGAATCTTTCGGCTAGCCAGGAATCTCGTTTTTGCTTTGCAGTTGTTAGAAAACTCAGAACAGCATCCTGGTCGTTTTTAGAGATTGCTTCGCGTACCTGATTGAGGACTAATTCGAATTGTTTTATTGCGCCAGTGATTTGTTCTTTATTTTCCATAACTATATCTAGCCACATTTCGGGCGAACCTGAAGCTACCCTGGTTGTATCGCGGAAGCCGTTGGCACATACTTTCTTTTGTGCGGATATGTGCGATTCTTTAAGTACCAGGTTAACTAATGCAGCAGCGATGACATGAGGTAAATGACTTGCATATGCTACTAGTTTGTCGTGGGTCTCCGGGTCAGTCTTTAAAATTGTTGCTCCAGCTAATGTCCATAAGGTTTCTACCTTTTCAATAACTGAGGCTTTTGTATTTACTGTTGGAGTGATAATGCAAACCGAACCATTGAATAAATTAGCACTGGCGTATTTAACCCCTGTTTTTTCTGAGCCGGCCATGGGGTGACTTCCCACAAATGCTGCTTGAGATTGATTAAAAATCTTTTCCATTTCTTTTACCAAATTTCCTTTAACACTACCTACATCTGTAACTGTGCAATCAGGTTTAAGAAATGGCTTAAATGCCGAGGCCAAAACTGGCATCCTGGAGACTGGCGTGCACAAAATAACCAAATCAGCATCACTAACAGCTTCCTTTAGATCCGTGGTCCCATAATCCAGAGCGTCTAACTCTATGGCTTCTTTTATGGTTTCATGTCTGCGGACTAATCCACAGACCTGGGCAGCAGCCTTTTTCTTTTTTAAGAGCAAGCCTAAAGAGCCTCCGAGCAAGCCGACACCTGCTATTGTAACTTTTTGCCAGAGCGGTTTCTGCATTGGTATGTTGGTACTGGTTTCATTCATAATCCAATATTTTTATGGAATCTTTTTAGAGCCACCTTCAATATAATTGCATTTTCTTAAAGATTGCATTTATAAGCAAACAACTTTTGCAAAGTTTTTTGTGCTCATTAAAAGAATTTTACTGAGCTTGTTTGATTTCCATGTAGCTGGTTTTGATGAGAAAAGGTCGGAGCTGACTTTTTGTCAATAGATTACAACAAACCATTCCAGCGCTGTACTTCTTCAAAAAAAGCGTCAATATTAGAAATCGGCGCTGATGGCGGGATGTCGCATCCAGATGAAATAATAAAATTTTTAAAAGTCTTTGTTAATTCTAATAATTCGTGGGTTTGATTCTTGATTTGTTCTGGTGTTGATTGAACGAAAACTGAGGTTGGATCCAGATTGCCACATACGAGTGCATTTGTATTAACTTTTCTTAACGCAGCTGGCATTTCCATGAGTGGGCCAAAGTGGTAGATTTGTGCGTTAGCTGCGATTTTTGCATCTAAATGAACAGATCTGGCAGCGCAATTGTGTAAGATTATAAAAAAATGGGAGGAATCAACATTTTTAATGATTTTCGATATATAATTCGAAGAAAAAACGGTCATAGATCTTGGTGATAATAACCCGGCTGCTGGTTCGGCCATGATTACTCCATCAGCGCCATTTTCTTTAAAACTATTCAGATATGATATAAGAAAATCCGTGCATTTTTCCAGAACGCAATGGAGGAGCGGAGGATCGTTTATGGTGTTTGCCAGGGCCTCGCTCAGGCCAATTAATCTTCCTGCAAGAGAAAACGGACCAATACAGCCGCCAAGCACAATTGCTTGCGGTACAAAACGTTTAAGTTTTTTAACTGTTTGTAGATATACATTTGTTCTGCCTGAGCCTATAGTCGGTATCTTGAGGGCCTGGGCGTCTGAAAAATTATGAATAATCTTACCAGCTACTGAAGGCACCTCGGTTGGTGAACTCATGACCTCGCAACCAAAAGCCTGCGCTTCAACGCTTAAATCCATAGCGGACATTACCACGGCGGTGTTATAACGTCTATGGAGTGCAATGGCTGTGGCAACTTGTGCTTCTGGATCTGACACTATCTCCTGGACATTGACATTTACAAGGGATGCCCCCGGATAAACGGCAATCGGCATAGCCAGGCGTTTAGCATTTAGGTTTTCCAGTAATCTTTGCAAAGGATTCATAATCAATAAAATCAATTGTTTTCAACAACTACTGTAGCAGGGGTTTTATTATAATCTATTACAATCAGACGCGTGTGAACCTGAAAATCGAGTTTATTGTCTTGCAGTGGGCCTTCGGCATCGATTGCGTTTGCAAGTTCAACAATATCGCTAATTTTCGCATTTGGCAGAATAATTGCACCATGCTGGGCTATAACTTCGTCGGGCTTCCATGTTTTGGCTTTAGGCGCATTAAAACCTAAATTCAAATGCAATTTCGAGTCTGTATATGAAATATTGATTTTCCATTCCCTGATGCCTAATCCGACAATCCCCAAACCGTTTGTTCCGCAGATCCAGAGCCAGGGTGCTTTTACAACATTGGAAACGGAGTCTCCATTTAACTTGATCCGGCCTGTTGACCACCGGATCAGACGGTCTTGAGGACTCACCTGGTCTAAGTACACAACCAGATTCAGCAGATGGTCCTCAAATTCATGGTTAGAAAAAGTTTTTAATGAAGTCAGCCTTTCCATAAAGATCGTTTCGCCACTTCCAAGGCCAATGATCACGCGTTTTTGATTGATTGAGTTATTTTTGAGTGCGTACATAGAAGAGAGAATAAAAACATCATTTGACATAGAGCATACTGAAGATTCAAATCTGCAATGAACCTGGTTAGAAAATAACTGCGTTGGGAAATCTTCCGGGCGTGGACTTATATTAAAGATGAGATTGCCCGGGTTTTGTTTAATAATTCCATTATTTGGTAAGACTCCCCATAAATTATTCAAAGATCCGACCCCACACTCGGTCCATAATACGCTTTGGATTGTTCTATAAATTAACCAATCAGCAGATGCTCTGAAGCAGCTAAAGGTATCAGTAAGTTTATCTAAATTGTTCCTTTGATTCGAGTAAACATACGAGCCTTGATTTATATTTTTGAGTTCGTTTAACAAGATTATTAATCCCAGAGTTTCGTTAATCTCTTTAATTGAGATATTATTCGGTTGAGGAAGATTTTGATTTTTAGTGTAATTCAATTGCAGAAAGATCTTTTTAAACAAAAATTCCCTATAATTTTTTGAACAGGTGTTGTTTGTGTTAAACAATGAGTTGATTGAATGTCCTATCAACAAATCCAGACTTGAGTCCGGATTATTTTCCAGTAATAACTCTCCGTTTGAACCTATAAGTATCGACAATCTTTCATAAAAATCACAGGTCCGTTTAATTATATCTGCATCGAGTTCTTTTAACAAAAGGCCCTTTATCACCAGGCTATATGCAGTTTTTTTAAAAAAAGGCTGATTGAACACATTCCAAAAACTCAGATCTGGGTGATCGGCTATAACAAGTTCGTCTTTTTGACTCTGGCTATTTGTTGCTGAATAACCCGGAATAGAATTAAAAAGATTGAGCAATTTACGCGAGCATTCATCAACATTGTCTGTTGTTGATACTCTATCGAAAAGGTTAATTAATCGTTTTTTAATATTCTCCTCCAGATTTTGCCACATTATGGCTGCACTCAAAATTAATGGATGTACATCCAATGTTTCCTGGTAAGCGCCCTGCTCATAGTTATTTGCCAATTGTTTTTCTAGAAACTCTATCTGGTTAGTAAGGTCGGATTTGGCCAATCCGTACAATTTTGTTGTGATATCATTTGATACAGCAGATGCCAGAATGGTTAATGCCAGGCCCCTGCTAAAATTGGGCTTGAGCAGTTGTGGCTTAGATTCCCGAGAATAAAGGAGCTGGTTGAGGTAATCGTTAAGGCTAGCGGGGCTTTGATTTCCGGTGGCCAATAAATACAAGGCATTGGCGATTAACAAATCAAAAGAATCAGGATTGAGGACTGGATTATGTTCAGATTGTCCGAGGATCTGATTTTCTATTAATCGAAGAGGGCTGTTTATAAATATCCATGAAAGGAACGAGATCGAAACTGTTATCAATGTTAAATTTAGTGCAGTTGTTTTTACATTATGCAACACTTTCCTGTGGATTTATGGTAGGGTGTTTAATACATCCAGAATTTTTTCGATGACTTTGTCTTTTTCGGTTTCGATGACGTTACCTTGTCGTGGTTTGAGTTCTATGATTCCTTTGCTCAGTGAGCGTTTACCAATAGAGACGCGCAATGGGAAACCGACGAGCTCGGAGTCCTTGAATTTGACGCCGGGGCGTTCGTCTCGGTCATCAAGAATTACCTCAACACCTTTAGCGGTGAGTTCGGAATAGATCTTTTCGGCTTGTTTGAAAACTTCAGACTCTGGTGAGACCTCAAGTGGGGTAATGCATACCGTAAAAGGCGCGACAGCTTTAGGCCAGATAATACCGTCGGCATCATTGTGTTGTTCTATAATAGCTTGAACTGTTCTGGTTACTCCAATGCCATAACAACCCATGACTGCTGGTTGTTCTTTACCGGACTCATCGAGGAACTTAGCGCCGAGGGCTACACTGTACTTAGTGCCAAGTTTAAAGACATGCCCGACTTCAATAGCTCGGCAAACTTGCAACGGTTTACCACAGACCGGACAAGGTTCGCCAGCTTTAACTGTTCGGAGGTCAGCCCATTGGCTAACCTTGATATCGCGGCCGATCACAACGTTTTTAAAATGGAATCCGTCAGTGTTTGCTCCGGTGACCATACACTGGGCATTTTTGAGGCAGAGATCTGCGAAGACAGGTATTTGAGTTATGTTAATAGCTCCTAAACTGCCCGGGTGCGCTCCCAAAAAATTAAAAATCTCATCTGCTGTCGCAGGACGTAACAATGTTGACCCTGTGACAGCGGCTAGTTTGTTTTCATTTAGTTGATCTGATCCCCGCAGCAGAACAATCACAGGCTTGCTTTCAATAATATATAAAAGTGTTTTAATTTGCTGGTCTGCCGGGATATTAAAAGGAGGCTTTTCTAAATCGGCTATAGTTTGTACGCCAGGGGTGGGGAATCTTTCTAACGCAGGAAATTTTGAAAAATCTGAAGGCTCTGTCTGGTTTTGTTCGGCAATTGTACTTAAATGGCTTGAGGCTTTTTCTATATTTGCGGCGTAATCTTTAGATTCGCAAAAGACTATATCACATTCGCCAGAGTCAGCTGGCACCATAAACTCATGTGAAAATTTTCCGCCCATCACGCCGGTATCAGCTTCAACCGGCAGGACATTCAAGCCGCACCTGGAAAAAATCCGAAGATATGCATCATACATTTTATGATAACTTACTTGAGCCCCTGCATCGTCTACGTCGAAGCTATAAGCATCTTTCATTATGAATTCTTTAGCTCGCATTAGACCAAACCTGGGTCTGATTTCGTCTCGAAACTTTGTCTGGATCTGATAAAAGTTTTTGGGCAATTGCCGGTATGAATTTATCTCGTTAGCAACTAATGAAGTGATGACCTCTTCATGAGTAGGCCCCAGAATCCATTCGCGCATTGAACGGTCCTTGGCCTTAAAAAACACGTCCTTAGCTGTTTCATATCGGCCACTTTGTTGCCAGATTTCCGGTGGTTGCAAGGCGGGCATGAGTACTTCGATGGCGCCGGCTCGGTTCATTTCTTCTCGCACTATTTGTTCTACCTTTTTTAGTACCCGCAGGCCTAATGGCAGAAAAGTATATAAGCCGGCGCTTAGTTTCCGTATAAGACCGGCCCTTAACATTAACTGATGCGAAACGATTTCAGCTTCTGAGGGTGATTCCCTTAGAGTTGGGATAAAAGTTTGTGACCAACGCATACAAAAGGTCTAATTGTTTGGTTTTTGCGAATATATTTTGTTTTTAATTGGTTTAGATCGGTCATTTGACCGTATTGATTAAAGGAGCCAGGCCTTGAATTCGCACTTCAAGTTTGTCTCCAGAGGCAATAGGCCCTACACCGCTGGGTGTGCCCGTTAAGATTACATCACCGGGCATTAAGGTCATATTTGTTGAGATGAAACTGACCAATTCGAAGCAATTGGCAATTAATTGATTCGTATTTGAGTTTTGCCGGAGCTGACCATTCTGGAAAAGCTGTATGCTTAAGTTATGCGGATCGATCTTGGTTTCGACATAAGGTCCAAGTGGTGTGAAGGTGTCAAATGATTTACATCTGGCCCATTGGCTTTCCGATTCCTGAATGGAACGGTCGCTTATGTCTTGTGCAGCTGTATATCCAAATATATATCTTGCAGCAGCAGCTGGTGATACATTTCTGACTTTTCTGCCTATTATGATTGCCAGCTCAGCTTCATAATCCACTCGATGATCGGGAAATGGTATCTCAATCTTTCCGCCATCTGGTAATAATGAACTGGGGGCTTTAAAGAAGAATAATGGCTGTTTCGGTATCGGCATGCCTGTTTCCCTGGCATGATCGGCATAGTTTAGTCCTACAGCAATGACTTTTGTAGGAACAACCGGTACCAAAGTTTTTACACCTTTCTGAGGCAAAGGTTTTTTTTCAAAGCTAGGTGATCCAAATACGTCGCCGATGAGCTTAAATAACTCACCGTCAACTACCTTAGCATAGAAAACTTCCTCACCCTTTTGAAATCTTCCAATCGCAGCCATAAATGTTAGTCCTTTTTATCATAAAAAATATTCAAGCTGCAAGCATTAAGTTGAGTATAGTGCGGCACCAGGTTTTTTTATAAATTTTGCCCTCTTTACTTTGATTTATACAAATCTGGTAGAATATTTTCAGAAAAGAGTTGATAATTGGAATAATTGTTTTTTCATAAAGATTAATGGAAACAAAAGTCCAAGCTGGAAAGATTCGGCATGATATTAGCCTGTTGACCGATTTTGATTTGCATCTTTTCAATGAAGGGACTCATTACCTGATCTACGAAAAAATGGGCGCGCATCCTATTAACCATGATGGGCAGGAAGGTTATTTTTTTGCAGTTTGGGCTCCAAATGCAGAGTCGGTGTCTGTCATTGGCGATTTTAATCATTGGGATGTGCGGAAACATAAACTGGCGCCAAGAGGATCATCTGGTGTCTGGGAAGGTTTCATTCCAGGGGTTAGCAAGGGCCAGAAATATAAGTTCCACATTCAATCACGCTATCATGGCTATAGGGTAGATAAAGCCGATCCTGTGGGGTTCCTTCACGAACGCCCTCCTGCTACAGCTTCAATTTTGTGGGACCTGAATTATTCATGGCAGGATACGGCCTGGATGCAAAACCGGAAAAACCATCACGGGTTAGACAAGCCCTTGTCTATATACGAAGTCCATCTGGGTTCATGGATGCGCATGCCTGAAAAATCAAATCGCTGGCTCAGTTACAGAGAAATAGCTCCACGATTAGTTGAATATGTTTCGGGACTGGGCTTTACACATGTGGAATTGTTACCGATAATGGAGCATCCATTTTACGGGTCCTGGGGTTACCAGACTACTGGTTATTTTGCTCCAACAAGCAGGTATGGGACTCCTCAGGATTTTATGTACCTAGTAGATCTCCTGCACCAAAATAACATCGGAGTTATTCTTGATTGGGTGCCTTCGCATTTCCCCGGAGATGAGCATGGACTGGTTTTTTTCGATGGTACGCATCTTTATGAGCATGCTGATATGCGCAAGGGCTTTCATCCAGACTGGAATAGCTATATTTTTAATTATGGTCGGCATGAGGTCTGCAGCTTTTTAATCAGCAGTGCATTCTTCTGGCTTAAGAAATACCATGTCGATGGCTTGCGTGTTGATGCAGTAGCATCGATGCTTTATCTGGACTATTCGAGGAAACCGGGTGAGTGGATTCCTAACAAGTATGGAGGTCATGAGAACCTTGAAGCCATTGAGTTCCTCCGCAGATTAAATCAAGCAGTCTATTCTGAGAATCCGGATGTTTTTACTGTGGCAGAAGAGTCTACTGCCTGGCCAATGGTGTCCAGGCCAGTTTATCTCGGCGGATTAGGCTTCGGTTGGAAATGGGATATGGGTTGGATGCATGACACACTTTTTTATTTTTCAAAGGACCCAATATATAGAAAACATCATCATGGAAGCCTTACTTTCCGTCCTATTTATGCCTGGTCTGAAAACTTTATTTTACCACTGTCCCACGATGAGGTCGTTTATGGAAAAGGCTCGTTACTCAATAAAATGCCGGGTGATATCTGGCAAAAATTTGCTAACCTCAGATTATTATTGACATATCAATGGATTACACCGGGCAAGAAATTGCTCTTTATGGGCGGCGAGTTCGGACAATGGCGAGAGTGGAATCATGAATGCAGCCTGGATTGGCATTTGCTTAATCTGGGGGAACATCATAAGGGCCTCCAAAAATTAGTAAAACAACTAAATCAAATTTATAAAAATTATCCTGCATTGTTCGAATCTGACACATCTAATAACGGTTTTGAATGGGTTGATTGTCATGATGTTGAACAAAGCACCTTGAGCTTTATCAGACAAACAACAAATAAGTCTCAGACTATTCTGGCAGCTTTTAACTTTACTCCTGTACCGCGGTTCAATGTCAAAATTGGCGTTCCCAAAAACGGTTTCTGGAAAGAGATCTTTAATAGCGATGCAACCGAATATGGTGGCAGTGGAATTGGTAATTTTGGCGGAGTTAGTGCTTCGGCAGACGGCTGGCATTATCGGCCGTTTTCTGTTAATATTACCTTACCACCGTTAGCTGCAGTGTTGTTTGTTCATCATGATTAGTTAAATATGCAGTGGTCAAAACTCTTAGAATTTGTTATCGCCGTCAGCAAGTCTACCTAGTTTACCTAATACAGACCCTTCTTCTCTGGCTTTGCCCCCCGCGGCCGGCGCTGAAGCTATGAGTCGGTCGGCAAGCCGGCTAAGTGGCAGGGATTGAAGATAGACCTTACCAGGACCCTTCAGAGTTGCAAAAAATAAACCTTCTCCTCCAAAAATTGCTGATTTAATCCCACCTATGAAAGAAATATCATAATCAACAGATGGCTGAAAACCGACTATACATCCTGTATCAACTTTAATTGTTTCATCAGCAGCAAGCTCTCGTTCTAACAGAGCACCACCAGCATGAATGAATACCCAACCGTCACCGGTTAATTTTTCCATAATAAAGCCCTCACCGCCAAATAGACCTGCACCGATTCGTTTCTGAAACGCTACACTTATAGTAACCCCTTTGGCAGCACATAAGAATGCATCTTTTTGCACAATCAGTGTTCCGCCGACCTCTGTTAGCCGAACAGGTATTATCTTTCCAGGATAAGGCGCAGCAAACGCGACCACGTGTTTTGTGCTTCCCTCGTTCTGAAAAACTGTCATAAATAAGGATTCACCCACCAACAGCCGTTTGCCTGCGCTGAGCAGAGAGGACAAAATGCCGTTTTGTGAGCCATCGCCGAATATTGTCTGCATTTTTATTTTATTGTCCATATACATCATAGCGCCAGCCTCGGCTATAACGGCCTCCATCGGATCAAGCTCAATTTCCACGAATTGCATATCATGGCCTATGATTTTGAAGTCTATCTCGTGCATCATATAGATTTCCTTTTCGCTAAATACCCATTGCATGAAAGAGTTGTTTCAAGTTTTTTAAAGATTGATTTTTTCTTGCCTGGATTTGATTGGTTCAGATTTGCAGGCTTTTTGCAAGAAAATATGTTTTTGCGCCGCTAAAAGAATAAATGTTAAAAAAAGATTTTTTGTCATTTTCGAATTAAAGATTCATCTTTTTGAAAATTTGACAAATTATAGCTTTGGATTAGTTTAAATATAAGAAAATGTATAGAACGGGAAAAATGTTAAGTGATTGTGGGCTTGCGAGCATAACAGGGCTGCTTCTGTTTGTTGCACAAGCAAACGCACTAATTCTTGATTGGGACAATGTTACTTGGGCTCAGGGTAGTCTGCAGAATTCTTATGACATAGACCCGTCAAACCCCGGAAATGATATAACCATTACTATTAGTCCTAGTGCAACTGGTCTTTTTTATAATAATACATATCCAAACATAAACAATTCTCAAAGTGGGGGAACATCTCCTCCAGAAAAATCGCTCGAGCTCTGGATGAATTTTCAAAACCACAATCAATATGTGACAGTAACAGTAGATTTTAACTATACAGCAGGGGCAAAAGATGTCTCATTCAGCTTGTTTGATATAGACCGTGATGGAAAAAATTTTGTGGATTATGTAAGTAGCATATACGCCTTTGCTCCTGATGGTACAACCAAAGTGGCACCCAAAATTACGGGCTCACCCAACAATATAGTATCTGGTTCTGGGTTGGATCAAACTATAACCGGAGCCGGGGCCTCAGAAACTCCCGGTAGTTCTGGGCTTGCCAATGCAAAGATTGATTTTGGCAATACACCAATAAGCTCTTTGACTTTCAAGTATAGCCCCGGTGCAGATTCAAGAAAAGATCCAAACGCCCAATCGATTGCTATCCATGATATTTCTTTTACACCGGTACCCGAAGTGCAAAGTGCATTTTTAGTTGCTATATTTTGTTTATTATTTTATTTTTCCAGACGTGGGTTAAAAATAATTAACTAGATCAGTTTGTTAGAAAAAGCCTGCCTAAAAATAAATAGAAGCTGTACATGGCGCCAAAGGTTAAAAGGTGTCTAAGTTATTTTGTTTTGGTTAGTTTGATTCTTTGTTTCAATGCTGCAGCTTTAGTGCTTGATTGGGACTCAGTGCAGTGGCAGCCAGGTAGCACGAGTCAGTATTTTGATATAGACCCAACCAATCCTGGTAACGATATCCTTATTACCCTCACAGGATCACTATCTAGACTGAGCCAGAATTTTCCACAAGATAATAAGAATATAACAGGGGGTATCAATCCGGCACAAGAGTCACTCGAATTACGAGCAGCATTTAATGACGTAAATAATTATATTACAGTGACTATAGACTTTCTTTATAGCAAAGGTGTTAGTGATGTATCTTTTTCGTTGTTTGATGTGGACATAGACAGCAAAAATAACAATCGTACAATCGTAGATCAAATATATGATATAAAAGCTAGATTTGGAGATTCGGATTATATTCCAGCTAAAATTACAACCTCTAGTAATAACCGTCTTGACGGACAAGGCTTAGCCCAAACAGTTACTGGAACCAAAGTGACAGTTCCTACTTCCGGCGATGCAAATGTCGGTATACAATTCAATGGTACCCCAATTAACCAAATCACGTTTAGTTGGAGACCAGCCTCGAGTATTCCAGGAGGTAACGTCAATAACCAGATTGCAATCAGTGATGTTTCATTCACTCCTGTTCCAGAAGTTAAATCTGCATTGTGTTTTTCTATAATTTGTTTTATATTTGGTTTATTCAGGACTGTTAGATTTTGCTTGAATAAGCGTTAAAAATCTGTTTTTTAACAGGATTTGTGTTTAAATTCTTAAGAAAAGACTCTGATAAGCCTTTGTGGTTTTTGTTGTTTGGGTTTGACCCCCGGAAAGTTGCATTATTCATCCTGATTTTAATAATTCTCGGTGTCTTTGGTTATTGGGTATACGGTAAATTCAGGGTTTTTAACTCTAAACGAATCGCAAAGAAGGCGGTTGAATACTATAAACAGGGGCAATATAAACAGGCTATTTTTACTGCTCGCGTGGCTTTGACATGGGATGGTCGGAACGTTGATGCTTGCAAGGTTTTTGCGGATGTTGCTGAGTTGATGAATTCACCCGAAGCTATATTATGGCGTTCGCATATAGCCAGGATTGAGACCAATAAAGTGGAACATTTTATTGCATGGGCACGGACGGCGCTGAAGCTCGGTGACTTAGAAATGGCTGGACAGGCCTTATCTACAGTTCCAACAAATGCATTTGGATTGGCTGAATATAATCGGTTAGTGGCAGGTCTAGCCTTGGCGACCAGAAATTATCCTCTGGCTGAGTTATATTTTACCAAGGTGGTGCAACTCGAGCCCACGAACACGTTGGATCAAATGAACCTTGCGTCTATACAACTGGTTTCTACTAATTTGGATAAAGCAGCTAAAGCCCGCAAAGTTCTAGAGGAATTTTCAAAGCAACCGCAATATAAACTGCCTGCTCTCAGAGCGTTATTTACAGATGCATTGAGACTTGGTCATACAAATCAGGCTTTCTCAGTCATTTCTGAAATCTTAAAGGATCCAAATGCTGAAATCTCTGATTATCTCAAGTACCTGGATGCGTTGTTATATTTTCAAAAATCAAAATTCTACGAAGTCTTGGCTGGCTACCAGGAAATAGCCAGTCAGAATCCGGCTTCGGTCTTCCTGCTGGCTTCGTGGTTAAATTCAAAAAATTTAGCTGATCAAACAATAAAATGGCTGTTGAGTTTAAAAGATGATGTCCGCAACACACAGCCGGTCCCATTAGCTCTTGCCGAGGCATATATAATTAAGGGCAATTGGGATGAACTGGAAAAGTTGACAGGCACAGGGGAATGGGGAGGGATTCAATTCCTTAGGTTGCTTTTTTATGCACGGGCTTTAAAGGAGAAAGGGCTTTTCCGTGAGTCTGCACTTGAATGGAAAAAAGCTTTGTTAGCGACCCGTGAAAATCCAGACGCATTACGAATGATGGTCAAAATACTTCAGTCCTGGGGATGGGCGCCTGAGCTGGAAGAGACTCTTTGGAAGATTGCCAGAAGCCAGCAGAACCAAAAATTTGCACTCCGGGCCCTGGCTAAGATTTATAAAAACACCAAAGACTCTAAACAATTCCTCAAGGCAATGGAACGATTGTTAGAAGTCGATCCGAATGATTCGATCGCAAAACATAATATAGCGATACTTAACCTTTTACTTGAGAAAGATAAAACTTTAGCACTTCGCCTGGCAGAAGAAAATTATCGAAAGACAGAAAAAAATCCATTGTTTGCTACAGCCTATGCTTATGCATTGTTTTCAAATGGGCGGACTGAGGAAGCTTTAAAAATAATGGAGACACTATCTGAATCAGATTTAAAGATTGAGGGTATAGGTGGCTATTATGGTGTAATGCTTAATAGTGTAGGACAAACTGAGAAAGCTAAAAAACTCATCGAAATCAGTTTAGAGAATGCAGACCTTTTCCCTGAAGAAAAAGTCTTGTTTACTCAGGCATTAATCCCCCAAAAGGAGCTATCTGATAAATTTCAGTTTAATAACAAACGGACCAATTAAATTGTCTTTTTAAGGACTCTCAACTGCGATTATTCATGTTCTAATATTTTTGACTTCTTTCGGCTCAGCAGTTAATTATGATTCCGCAAGGTTCGATGTGACTAAAACTATGAGAAAATGGAAGTTGAGTTTGCTTGTTTTGACTATTCTTTTCACCATGTCCTGGTGTTTAGTCTTTGGACAAAAGGTTAATCTTAAAGAGCTTCAAAAGTTTGTTCGGATCAGACCCGAAGGCAAACCAAACATCGTTATCATACTTGCAGGGGATCTGGGGTTTGGTGACCTGGGTTGTTTTGGCCAGGCAAAAGTGAAGACGCCTCACATAGACGCGGTTGCAGCTGAAGGTTTGAAATTTTATAATTTTTATTCAGGCGCTAGTTTGGATAATCCATCTCGTGCTGTGCTATTGACAGGTAAAAGCACATTTAACTCTAAGGTCAAAGACAATAAATCATCTTTACCTTCTTCAGAAATTACCCTGGCCAGAGTTCTTAGAGCAGCTGGTTACAAATGCGGATTCTTTGGCTTATGGGGCTTAGGTTCAAACCCTGGTAATACTCCCATCTGGCATAGCTTCGATGAATGGTACGGATATTTAGACCTGGGATCATTGACAAATTATTATCCGGAAACAATGTCAAGAAATGACAAACAAATTGTCGTATACCAAAACCAGGGCAATAGAAAAGGTGTTTATGCGCCAGATCACTTTACTTTTGCAGCATTGAACTTTATTAGAATAAACACAGATTTTCCGTTCCTCATGATTGTTAGTTACCCCGTGCCATATGCAGTGGGTACCAACAGCCAATACATTGTTCCCTATGATAAGCCGTATTCAAATGAACCCTGGACACAAAGCGCGAAAAATCGAGCTGCGATGATCGACATTTTTGATCGGTATGTTGGTGCAATAATTGATGCAATCAAGAAGTACAAGCTGGATCGTGAGACTATTGTATTTATCACGAGCGTAACCGGAGCGCCTACCGATGAAGCCTCAACAAACCTTTTAAGTAATGCAGGTTTCAGGGGTGGAAAAGGTAACCTTTACGAGGGCGGTATTCATGTGCCAATGATTGTTTGGGCTCCAGGATTCGTTGATCCGGGAACTTGCAATGAGATTTGGTCGATGCAGGATATTTTACCAACGGCTGAAGCATTAGCAGGGTTACCAGTCACAGATAGTTTCGACGGTGTATCTATGTTACCTGTTTTCAAAAAAGAAAAACATTCTACAAATCGTTTCCTTGTTTGGGAACAAACCGTTGCTGGTAGTCTTCAAAGGGCATTTCTCATGGATAACTGGAAAGCTATAAAAGATGATAAAAATGGATTTGAATTATACAACCTGGCCGTTGACCCATTTGAAAAAACAAACGTCGTTAATCAAAATCCTGAGGTCCTCAATTCGATTTTGGATAAGGCTAAAAGCCTTAAAAAAACAAATTAGTAGATCTTTTGTGGGGTAAATCATCCCATCATTTTTTGGAGCAGGAATTTTAACAATTCCAATAATACGTTTTGATTTTTTGGGATAAGATCTTTTTTTACTTAAGAGTTAACAGGGGATTCAACTGCGGATTTTTTAGCTTATTTGAATAACTTTGTATACAATATGGTTTTAATCATTTATTGAGTTGTTATGGTTGAACTTTTATAAGGACTTTGTGTCATACAGATTGTTATGAAGAACACAATAATGATTCTATTATGGTGTGTCATGTGCGTAGCGCATCTGGTAGTTGTATCAAGTTTAGCTAGTCCGGCTGAGATGGCTGATGTCCGTCGAGACCCTGTCGTAGTAACCGTGAATGAAGTTTTGCCAACAGTAGTAAACATCACTACACGAACAAGGGTAGAACATAGAGGCATTTTTTATGATTGGTGGAGTAAAAACTGGGCTCCTTTCATAGAAGAACTTCCACCGCAAATGAGCGCAGGCTCAGGTGTGATAATTGACGAAGACGGATACATTGTTACAAACGTCCACGTGATTGAAGGTGCCGATGAAATCTGGGTTAAAATGATGGATGATAGTCAACCCATGAAAGCAATACCTATTGCTGGCTCAATGGTCTCAGATATTGCTGTTTTAAAAATTCAAGCGCCAGATAAAAACCGGAAATTTAAGGCAGCGAAACTTGCTGCAGATGATGATTTATTATTGGGTGAGACTGTGATAGCATTAGGAAATCCTTTTGGATTAGGTGGTTCAGTGAGTCGTGGAATCTTAAGCGCAAAAAGTCGCAGATCTCCATCAGAAAAAGTCATTCAATTAGAAGTGCCAGACTGGATCCAAACCGATGCGGCTATTAATCCCGGAAACAGTGGCGGCCCATTGGTAAATTTACATGGTGAGGTCATAGGAATAAATGTAGCTGTTTATAAAAACGGACAAGGCATCGGCTTCGCTATACCAGTCAAGCAGGTATCTGATGCTCTTTCAAAACTTATTACCCCGGAAATTCTTGAGGACCTCTGGTTTGGCGCCAGATTCAAAAACATAAATGGAAGGGTTGAAGTAGTTGAGGTTAAACCCAAAAGCCCCGCAGCTGAGGCAGGACTCCGCAAAGGGGATATTCTTCTTAAGATTAATAATAAGCCAATAAGTAACTCTATCAAAGCAGTTAAGGAATTGATTGCTGCCGGGAAAGAACGGCCAGCTGAATTGCTTATAAACAGAGGCAGCCGCCAGACTATCCTGAAAGTGGAACTAGTAGAAAAAAGGAAGATTTTTAATGCTGCTTTAATTCGGCAAAAGTTGGGGATTATAGTAAAGCCAGCTGAAACCGAAGGCCTAATAATAGAGAATGTTGACAGAAATAGCCCTGCGTCTGAGGCTGGCATACAGCCTGGAATGCTTATTCAGGCAATTGACAGATTTAAAGTAGATAATGTGATTGATGCTGCTGAGATCTTGTTTTACAAAGAAAAGGGACAGGGCGTTGAGCTGACAATATTGACTCAAAGGCGCAGAGGGTTCTTAATAGAAACTTATACCGGAAAAATTGAAGTCAAAGTAAGATAATGTAATATATCAACTCGAGTAAATGACAGGTAACACTTGTAATCAAGAATTAATGATCGAGGTCCGAAATCTCACCAAGAGGTATGCGGGCAATGTAGCCATCAATAATATTTCTTTTGCGGTGAAAAGAGGTGAGATTGTAGGATTATTAGGGCCAAATGGTGCAGGAAAGAGTACAACCATTCGGATTCTTGCGTGTTATATGCCTGCAACAAGCGGCACAGCTAAGGTTGCCGGTCTGGATGTTTTCCAGAACTCTATGGAGGTGCGTCGGCTCATAGGATATATGCCAGAAAATAATCCGTTGTATACAGAGATGCGTGTAAAAGAGTACTTGAAATTCAGAGCCAGACTTAAAGGCTTATCTATGCGGAAAGCCAGAGAACGGGTTGATATTGTCATGGAACAATGTGGGATAAGTAATGTAAGCAAAAAAGTTATTGCGCATTTGTCAAAAGGCTACAAGCAAAGAGTTGGTTTGGCTGATGCCCTGGTAAATGAACCCAGTTTGCTGATTCTGGATGAGCCGACTATTGGTCTGGACCCAAACCAGATACGGACGGTTCGAAACCTGATAAAGTCCCTGGCCGGGAAGCATACTATTTTGATTTCTACACATATACTCTCAGAGGCTGAACTTATTTGTAATCGTGCTGTTATTTTGTATGAAGGTAATGTTTTAGCCTGTGATTCTATCGATAACCTCCGCGCGAATCTTTGTCCCGAAGGTCGGACGGTTATCGAAGTATCAGCACCTATCGATGAATTAAAAGAGTACCTGGATACTCTAGCTGGTGTGGAACAATACGATCTTTCGGCTAATGATGATGGTTTTATTACGTGTTCTGTTCTTTGTAATCCGGGCTTTGATATAAGACTGCAATTTTTTGAAACTGCGATAACTCGTCGTTGGAAAATTCGGCAATTGAGTAAGGAAAGGGCTACGTTGGAAGATGTGTTTGTAAAATTAACTTTAACTTCAAAAGAGTCGGAATGAAAAACTGGATACAAGCATTTCTGGTTTTAACTAGCCGTGAACTAGGCAGCCAGTTTGTATCTCTTCGCGGGTATGTTGTACTGGCGGCTAGTCAATTTATTATTGGAGCCTGCTTTTCTTATTTGATTGAACAGGTCAATACTGAACAATTAGAGTTGCCTGCAAGTGAATTATTTTTCGCGACGTGGTACTATTGGTTGATCCTTTTATTGTCGACACCCATGATCACAATGCGGCTTTTTGCAACAGAAAAAGCATTAGGCACATATGAGACTCTTATTACTGCCCCGGTAAGTGATTTGGAAATCTTATTAGCCAAGTTCAGCTCGGCCGTTATTTTTTACCTGATCATTTGGACACCATTAATCATTGGTCTGGCTTCTTTTAATAGACTCACGGGAAATTCTTTGAATATTCACCCCGGGGCTATAATCGGAACATTTTTGGGTGTGTTACTCATTGGTGCTATGTATATGTCTATTGGATGCCTGGCTTCTTCTGTCACAAAAAGCCAAAATGTGGCTGCTATACTGGCTTTTGTGTTTGGAACAGTGCTTTTTTTGATTGGTACATACTCATCTTCTTTAGCAACATCGGTTTCATGGTTAGCTTCTGTTATTTCTTATATTTCTATGGTACAACATATGCCAGATTTTGTGAGAGGCGTTATCGATTCGCGTCATATTGTTTTCTACCTGAGCACCACTATTTTTTTCCTTTTTGTTACCTTAAAAATCCTTGAGAGTTCACGATGGAGGTAGTTGCATGGATAACAAAAAAAATAATACCAGCTTCTCCATGATTCAGCGATGGGCTTCAGGAATTAATGCCATCGTTTCTGCTCTTGTTCTTTTAGTAATTGTAATCATGATAAACTTCATTGCTGCCAGACATTTTGTGAGAATTAAGCTCGACCCCGAGTCAACAGGTAAGCTTTCTTCTATGACTTTGCAGATCCTGCATTCCCTTACAAATACGGTCGATATCACTGTGTTTTATGACACTTCTGAAGTGTCTTTTAGCTTTATTGATTCATTACTTAGGGAATACAAATCCGAATGCCCGTTTTTAAACATCGTTACGGTCGATTACGTCAAAAATCCTGGCCTTGCAGCAATGATCAAGGAAAAATATAGACTTACATTTCCTCAAACAAAGAACGAAGTCTTATTCAAGAATCTGGTTATTTTCGATTGTAATAACAGGGTTAAAGCCGTCTATGATAAAGAGTTATGGGATTATGATTTGTCTGATTTCTTAAGTGGTAAGGAATCAGAGATCCGCAGAGCAGCTTTCAAAGGTGAAATGCTTTTTACATCTGCTCTCATAGTCGTTAGTGATAATAGAGTGCGAAATGCATACTTCGTCACCGGCCACGGCGAACACAGCCCGATTAGTCAAGAAGCAAATACTGGATTTAAAGATTTTGCAAGTATTCTCGAGTTAAATAATATCCAGGTCAATCTATTAAATTTGACATCGACTAACAGGATTCCTGAGGACTGTAATTTACTTGTTATAGCCGGGCCTGTAAACCGATACCTTCCTGAGGAATTAAATAAAATAAATGATTATTTAAAGTCTGGCGGCAGGACACTTATTCTCTTCAGAGCCGGACTTCATGCTGGTATTTATACCGGTCTGGAGTCTTTGCTATCCGAGTGGGGAGTAAATGTGGGGAGTGATATGATTTTTGATGTTACTGCTACTATTACCGGTCAGGACATGCAAGTTACGAACTTTACATTGAGCCATCCAATAATGAAACCTTTGGCTAATTCCAGATTATATGTCAGCTTGCCAAGATCTATCTCCAGGAAAGAACAGGCCAAGGTAGATGCTGATGCGCCCATAGTGGAGGAACTGGCTTTTTCAAGTAAGAACGGTATCGCAATTACAGATATCAGGAATGGCTTAGGCTATCCAAAACCAACCGATAAACGCGGTGAGCTCCCGCTCATAGCCTCGATTGAGAAAGGTAATGTTCCCGGTGTAACAGGTGATTTTGCATTGACCAGGATGGTTGTTTGTGGCGACTCATACTTTTTATCCAATCAGATCATCGACTCTTTAGCAAACCGCGATTTTGCTGTGCTCGCAGTGAATTGGCTTATCGATAGACCTTATACAATGGGTGGAATCGGTCCAAGACCAATAGGAAAATACAAATTAAACCTGTCAAGAACCCAGCGAAATCTGGTCTGGATAACATTTGCTGGCGTTATTCCGTGTTCTATTCTTTTTGTTTCATTATTAGTTTGGTGGAATCGTAGGAATTAATGATGCAAAAGAAGACAACTTTAGCTTTATTAGTTATAGCGATATTAATATTCGCCTATATTGTAATCTTCGAGATCAAAGATCTGCCCAAAAATGATTTAAAGGTTTCAAGACTTGTTATTGAAAAACTCGAGCCAAACCAGGCCCGTGCCGTTCAAATCGTATTGACTAATTCTCTGATAATAAGAGCGGAGAAGATCTCAGATAAATGGATGCTTACCAGCCCAATACGTTATAAAGCTGATGAGACAAAGATCCTGGCCCTTATATCAGCTTTAAGTAACCTTAAAATTCATTCTAGAATCACCCCGGCAGACTTGCCTCAATCAACAAATAAACTTGATGATTTCGGACTCACACGTCCGTGGGCTATTGTATCTGTAGAAACACCGACCCAGCAATTTAACATTAGTTTAGGCGCTAAAACCTTAACTGGTGATCTTGGATATTTTCAAGTCGCCGGGCAGGCAGATCTAATTGTAGCAGACTGCTCGGTGTTCTCCTTAGTTCCTATCCAAGCAGATGATTGGCGTAATAACCAGATGGTGGATCTGGCCCCGGATGCTTTTAATAAAATTGAGTTTATCGCCCCGTCACCATTAGGTTTTTCTATAGAAAAGGATGAAATTACCAAGTCCTGGCAATTAACCAAGCCGACCCCAGCAAGAGCTGATAACGAAAAAATTCAAGTCTTAATCAATGTATTACGAACATGGAAAATAGCTGGCTTTGTGTCATATAAACCCAGCGAAAATCTCGAGATGTTCGGATTGAGTAAGCCACAGTATGAACTTGTTTTTCTCGATAAAACCAATCAACTTGCAAAAATTCAAATAGGCCTTTCTCCTTCAAACAATGCCACTTTAGTTTATGCAAGACTTTCAGAGAGTTCTAATATTGTGCTGGCTTATAAAGATGTCCTGGAAAAACTTCTGTTACCACCAATAGAACTTAGAGACCGGCATTTAGTATCAGCTCCTGTGAGGTTCGCAGATACTATAGAGATCAGGTTTTTAACAAATACCTTTTCTATCGAAAGACAGAACAGTAATGTTTGGTTTATTAATTTACCCCAGAAACAAAATGCATATCCGGCTGAACCCAGGTTGGTAAATTCATTTTTAGAGTTTTTAGAGAAAATGGAATTTGTCGGGTTTGGCAAAGATGTTGTCACAGATTTCTCAAGTTACGATTTAGACCCACCCATTGCACAGTATACACTGAAACAACAGGTTGCCACCCAGACCGGTACCGCCACAAATATCATAATCGCCTCTATCCAATTAGGTAAAAATGAAGATGATAAAGTGGTCGTCCGGAGAGATAATGAGAATTCTGTTAATTATGTCCGGTTACAGGATTGTAAAAAACTTCCGTCTTCACCAATACAACTTAGAAATTTGTCTGTTTGGAACTTTGATACTAATGACATTGTAAGAATCACAGTCCAGTTACAAAATCAGATTATTAATATAAGCCGATCAGGCTCGAAATGGTTCCTGGGTACAAATGCTTTGCCTGTTTCAGATATTATAGCTGCTGAGTTAGATGAATTACTTTACAGATTTTCTTCATTAAAAGCTGAATCCTGGGTGGATTTGGGAGACGCGGTGCTTCAGTCATACGGATTTAATGAAGCCAATCACCGTATTGCAATCAGCCTGAGTAACTCCGCCGGTAGCGCACCAAAGGATCTGGTTTTAATATTCGGTAAATTTTCCCCCTCTTTGAATCCATATGCGTGCATTACTATCGAGAATGTGCCTTGGGTGTTTGAATTTCCTAAACAGTTATTTAGCTTGTACCTGGATCTTTTGAATAAATTATCCAGTAACCATGCCCAGTAATGAATTTGAATTGGCACTCTTTCAGAAAGTCTTTGAGGATAGGTCGATATCTGATCAGGGTTTGTCGATTTATTATTCTCTTATTTATTTTATGTATTTTGGCGAGCATTGTGTGGTTAAACGTGGTTGGCCTGCCTGATTTCGCAAAAAACGCTATCCATGACGAATTAATTAAGCACGGTTTTGACTTAAACTTTTCTACCGCAAGGCTTAGCTGGCACCAGGGGATCGTGGCTGAGGAGATAAATTTCGGATCATCAAAAATATTAGGGGATTCTCAGATTTTTATAGATTCTCTGAAAATTGATCTGGACCTTAAATGCCTGTTCTCGGGAAGATTTGCTGTCAATTCCATAGAATTGAAAAATGCTAAGCTTTCTATACCTCTGCAAGGGTCTAAACATGATCAACAGTTCGTAATAGAAAATCTCAACCTTCATTTGGATTTTCCAGAGACAAACCTATGGCATATCACAGCTGCGAATTTTAACTGTTTAGGCGCTGATTTTTCTTTGAGTGGGTATGTGACAAATATTGTAAAAGCTAAAATGGAAGGGGCCAAAACTACTGAATCCAAAGCTTTGTCGATCACTCTCCAAAACCAATTAGCGAAACTGTGCGAAGTTTCAAAAGAAATCAGATATTCTAAACCGCCTAAATTATTCGCGGCCTTCAAGGCCGATGCAGCATGTCCCTGGTCTGTCGAAGGAAGTATTAAATTTTCATGCGATAACCTCAGTTCAAAATGGATAAACGCAACAAATATTTTCTCATCCTTTTACTTTGATTTTCAAACAAATACTACAATTGCCCCGTATTTGAACGTAAGTTGTGAAGTAAAAGTCGGCGGTGTAAACAGTACAAACCTATTAGTTGATAGTCTGCACGTAAAGGGTAAGACTCGAATCAGCACAAAAGACAGGACTTTTAAAGATTTAATAACAACTGTTAATTTTTCCAAAGTTCAATTTAAAGGTGCAACAATTGCCAGGCCTGACATTTTTTTGCAATTAGTTAAACAAACAAATTCTTCTGAATATGAATTAGATTTGTGCATTAAAGCGGATAATTTGGCCGACAAAACCTTACAAATCACAAGGTTTGATGGATATTTTAAACGAGCCATTTCAGATCTTGAGTTTAATCAGATATTAAAACTTTATGAACGTCCGATATTATCAAACAACTCCTCGAGTGAAGAGAATATATCTTTGCTCCTTAAAGATTGGAAGTCAGACTTTTCTTGCCAGACAGTCCGACTTGCTCAGCAAGAGTTGAATAATTTAAACGCGGTGATTAAATTTTACTCTAATAATAACACAAATTCACCTATTCATAGTTCAGCGCCGGAACTCATTCATAAAATTGGCCTTGTCGGTTGCGATTTCAACATAAGAACAGATTCTGCCTTTATCAGATCAACCGATATCTATAATATCCAGGTTTCAGGTATTTGGTCTCCGCCGACGTTAGAAATAACCCAGGTCCACGCAAGTTTGTTAGACGGACAGTTTATTTCAAACGCCAGATTTGACATGGCTCAGCTATTTGCATATTTGGACTGTAAATCGACAATCGACTTCCATAAAGCTAAAGGCTTTTTGACATCGAGGTCCTTTGACTGGTTTTCACAATTTTATTGGGAAACTCCACCGTGCGCAGAGGCCTCTGTCTACCTGAAGTTACCAAACTGGCCAACAAGTATATCAGACTATAAAACAGATATACGGCCATTTATATCCATCAGAGGTAAGTTTAGTGCAAATAAAGCAGGGTATAAGGGTGTCATGGCTAATTCTGCTAGTGCGCATTTTATCTTTACCAATAGTGTTTGGGTTTTGCCAGATCTTACTGTGATACGCGATGAAGGCACCACAAAATTGGCATATTCAGAAAACACTATTACTAGAGATTTTTCATGGGTTGTTAACGGACAATTTTTTCCGGAAGCGCTCAAACCTTTGATAGAACTAAACTCGCAAAAGAAAGGGTTCGACTTACTTAATTTTAATGAACCAATTTCTGTTGTTGGTCAGGTGACCGGTCGCTGGCACCAAAACGATTTACTTGCGTTTCAGACAGAACTTAAGGCAAAATCCTTTAGCTTCAGAAATGAATTCATTAAAGAACTCACGGGCGACGTCTGTTTTTCAAATCATATCTTAATTGTTAAGCATGCGCAGATGGTGCATGAGACTGGAACAGTGGATGTTAGAGATTCTTACATAGACCTTACCAATAATAACATTATTTTAAGCAATGTCTTCTGCAAAATAGATCCAAATGTTATTGCTAGGATGATCGGCCCTAAAACCGCCAAAGCCATCAAACCATACAAGTTCGATGTCAGCCCGGAAATTACTATTAATGGGATTATCCCAATTACTCCACCAATTAAACCTACACTTAAATTCAATATAGCAGGAGGACCGTTTAGCTGGTGGCGTTTTAATCTACCTTATGTGAATGGAACTTTAATCTGGGAAAAGGATCAGTTGATTATAACCAATCTTGTATCAGATTGTTATGATGGGCGGTTAAACGGTAATGCATTTTTTGATTTTTCTCCTTTAGAGGGAAATGACTTTACGTTTAATATTGCCTTTTCTAAGTTGAATAGTCGCAAGCTTATCCTGGATGCATTTCAAAAAACAAACACAATAGATGGCTTACTCACAGGTAACCTCAATATTTCAAAAGCAAATACAATCAGCTTTGACTCCTGGCAGGGCTCAGGAAATGTTTCTTTGGAGAATGGTTTAATTTGGGAAATTTCTCTTTTCGGAATTTTCACTCCAATCCTTAATAGCATATGGCCTGGGGTTGCTAAGAGCCGTGCCACTGATGCCCAAGCTTCTTTTGTAATATCAAATGGTATCATTCGCTCAGACGACCTCTGTATCAATTCACCTCCATTAGTTTTGAAATACTCCGGCGTTGTTGACTTCAAGGGGAATGTAGATGCAAGAATGGAAGCCAACCTTTTAAGAAATTCCTGGCTGATCGGCAAAGTCATCAATCTTGCGATGAGCCCGGTTACTAAGCTCCTGGAATACAAAATTAAAGGTACTATTACTAACCCTAAACTAGAACCAGTGTTTATACCAAAATTTTTGTTTTTCCCCCTGCAGCCAATCAAAACCTTAAGGGAAATTTTCAAGCCCTAAAAGTTTTCATGGACCTGGCTTTGCAGCTGGCTCTTGTTGGGTAATACAATGAAAAGCTCCTAAACCCCAAATAAGGTCCCTGGCATTCAACCCAATAACCTTACGATCAGGAAAAACAGATTGTAGCACATCGATGGCTAGCTGATCGTTTGGATCACCAAAGGTTGGAGCAATGACAAATTTATTTGAAATATAAAAATTTGCATAGCTTGCAGGCATCCGCTGGTCGTTTATCATAATAGGCTGGGGCATCGGCAATTCAACAATACGAAATCTTGAGCCATCAAGATTCCGGATGCTTTTTAAGATTTTAAGGTTTTCTAGCAAGGGTTTGTAGTTTGGATCAGTCGGATCTTTTTCAACCACTGTTACGATGGTCGTAGGATTGACAAATCTGGCTAAATCATCAACATGGCCGTCAGTGTCATCGCCTTCAATACCTTGCTCAAGCCAAAAAATTGTCTTAACTCCGAGATAATTTTTCAGGGCTTGTTCAATTTGGCCCTGAGTTAACTGTGGGTTGCGATTTTTGTTAAGTAAACAGGCTTTTGTAGTGAGAAGAGCTCCGACTCCGTTAACGTCAATTGCGCCGCCTTCCAGTATCATGCCTGGTTTAAACAATGGAAGGTCTCGTACTTCGGCAACCAATTCCGGAATCCTATCATCAAGGTCCCAGGGCGGATATTTACCGCCCCATGCGTTATAATCCCAATCTACTACAGCTCTGGACCGGTGGTTATAGGAATCACACACAATGAAAATAGGCCCGTGATCTCTACACCAGGGTTCGTAAGCTGGAAAATGATAAAACTCCACACGAGTATCAGGAACCTTGTGTTTAGCAAGAATCTCTCGAACATTTTCTTCCATTTGTTGGTCCCAGACATTAATAAACACATGTTCGGATTCAGTAAGTACTCTTATTAGCTCAGCATAAATAGTCGGAATATTATCGTATCGGTCAGGAAAGCTTATTCCGTCTGGCCTTGGCCATGTCAACCATGTACCCTGGTGTTGTTCCCATTCAGCTGGCATGCGAAAACCCACCTGCGCCGGATATAAAAAGGAATTCATTTTGCCTGATTAAAGTATAAGTGATGTTTTAGTTGATACAGGATCTAAGGTAGTTTTTCACCTCTTGCCGCCAGGAAAAGATTGTACCAGTCTTCCCGTGTTAATTCTACATCATCGGCTTTGATTGATTCATGGATCCTGTCCGGATTCGTACTGCCAATAATAGGCACAATACCAGATGGATGTTTCATTAGCCAAGCCAACGCAATTACTGTTCGCGTAGTTCCATATTTAGATGCAATATTGTCTAGCATTCTATGCACCCGAAGTATGTCTCCACAATTCTTTGTTATGGGTGCTGGGGAAAATCCTGTTCCAAGTAAACCACCTGCTAACGGACTCCAGGCTAGCGGGGTTATTTGCCTGGCAATGCATTGATCAAGTGTCCCATCGTAAAAACAGTCAAGATGCATTAAACTTATCTCTACTTGATTCACAACTATCGGAAATGAACACCATGCTTGAAGCATTTCGACCTGAGAAGGCTTAAAGTTGCTCACTCCGAAATGTAGTACCTTGCCTGATTCTTTGAGCTTGACAAAGGCCTCTGCGACCTCGTGCGGATCACAAAGCACATCTGGTCTATGTAACTGATACAGATCCAAATAATCTGTCTGAAGTCGTTTCAATGACTGTTCGCATGACCAGATTATATGTCTGGCAGAAAAATCATACCTGTGTGGAGCGGACGGTTCTGGGTCTCCGGCCCAACGTATGCCACATTTCGTGGCAATTTGAATCTGTGGGCGAATTCCCGGGTTTTCTTTTAAGAACCCACCAAAGATGCTTTCAGCAACACCATCACAGTATATGTCTGCATGGTCAAAGAAGGTAATGCCTGAGTCCAGAGCAGTTTTCACTGCTTTTCTGCCATTTTCGATAGCTGCTGGTGAGACTTCGTTTTTGTTCCATGTGCCAGCTAACCGCCAGCAGCCGTAAGCAATTCGCGTTACCTTTAAGTCAGTTTTTCCTAGTGAAACTTTTTTCATAGACCAAACTATTAATTAAACTTCAGGATTTTTCAGATAGAATTTCTGGGTGTACTCCTGGACCATTCTATGGGTGTTGTACTTAGGAATGAGGGTGGACATAGCCCTGCGCATCTTAGCGATCCACTGTCTGGGGATGCCCTGGGCGTCCCTGAGATAAAAACACGGAATGACTTCCTCTGTCAGTGTTTTGAAAAGGTTTTCAGCATCACGCTGGTCCTGTTCTTGTATGTTGTCCGGATGTGAGTCATCACCTATAGCAAAGCCGTTGGTTCCATCATATCCTTCCCGCCACCAGCCATCCATGATGCTTAAATTTAAATTACCATAAATAGCAGCCTTCTGGCCACTGGTGCCAGAGGCTTCAAGGGGACGTCTTGGAGTGTTTAGCCAGACATCACAGCCGGAAATTAATTGCCTGGCTACATGAATATCGTAGTTTTCCAGGAAAACTAAATGCCCCTTTAATTCAGAGTGTTTGCTCAAGTGGATTATTTGTTGAATAAAGCGTTTGCCTTCGTCATCACGGGGATGGGCTTTCCCAGCAAAAATAAATTGAACAGGCCTTTGAGGATCTTTCGCCAGTTTTACTATATCGTCAAATCTTTGAAATATAAGGGGCGCCCTTTTATAGGTTGCAAACCTTCTGGCAAAGCCTATCGTAAGGGCATCAACATTTAAAAGTTTGTCATAAACGATAAAATCACTCTCAGAAGTTCCTCTGCCCTGAATTAATAGTCGCCGTCTTGCAAACTCTATCATTTCACGCCTGAGATTATATCTTAGAGCCCATAGTTCTTCATCTGAAATAAATTCAGGATCTTCAACTTTCTTCCAGAATTCAGGATCTGATATTATCTTTTCCCAGTCGGGTCCTAACTTCCGTTGCCAGAACTTCCGAATTGGTCCTTTCATCCAGCCAATAGTGTGGACTCCATTTGTTATGTGGCCAATAGGCACCTGGTCTTCTGGGAGTCCTGGATATAAACAAGTCCACATCTTACGGCTGACCCGGCCATGCAACTCGCTTACAGCATTGGCAGCTCTGGACATCTTTAAAGCAAGTACAGTCATGCAAAATGGTTCGGTCTCGTCTTCAGGGTGTACCTTGCCTAAAGAAATAAGTTTGTTTGTCGGGACTCTTAATAGTTTGAAAAATCGTCCTAAAGCATAATTCACCAGGTTTACATCAAACCGATCGTGCCCGGCTGCTACTGGAGTATGAGTAGTAAAAACACAGTGATTTTTGACCCAACTAATGGCATCTTCAAAGGTTTTACCTTCTGCTAGTTTTTCCCGTAAAAGTTCAAGCGTCAAAAACGCCGAGTGCCCCTCGTTCATATGAAATACTGAAGGCTGAATCCCTAAAGCCCGCAATGCACGTAACCCACCTATTCCTAAAACAATCTCTTGCATGATTCGCGTAGTACTGTCTCCACCATAAACCCTCGAAGTCAAATCGCGATACTGCGGCTCGTTCTCTGGCCGATTAGAATCCAATAGCAACACCTGACATCTTCCGACATTTACTCGCCAGACTTGTAATAAAACCTGGCTCATCCCAATTTCAACAGAACAAGTAAGCTGATCACCATCAGGACTCAAAACTGGTTCCATGGCAAGATTCTTGGGATTTAAATGCGAATATTTTTCTATCTGCCAGTTATCAGAGTTGATTTCTTGCTGAAAATACCCTTCCCGGTAAAATATGCTTACTCCAATTATTCCTAATCCCAGATCACTGGCCGATTTCATGTGATCGCCGGCAAGTACCCCAAGACCACCTGCTGCTATCGGAAGAGACTCGTGAAAGCCAAATTCAGCAGTAAAATATGCCACTGGATTTGCCAATAATTCAGGAGCATGCTCGTTACCCCAGGTTTGTTTACTGGTTAGATAGTCGTTGAATTTTTTTAATGTTATCCTGACTTTTTCTGCAAACGCTGGATTTTGTAATCGTATCCGTAACTCGTAATCTGAGACCTCGCGCAGGATAGCGACTGCATTGTGATACAGGTTCTGCCATGCTCTGGGTGAAAGTTCATTAAAAACCTCTTGGGCTTCATCATTCCAGGTCCACCAGATATTCCTGGCCAGCTTGTTTAAACCCTTAACAAGCTCCGTTACTTCAACCGGGCTTATTTTGTTATCGCTCATATGCTGTATAATATTGCTTGTTTCAAGAAATCGTTCAATTTCAAAAATGATGAAATAATAAGAACTGTAAAAGTTTTAAACTATTGTGCATTTAGTGTCTTGCATCGGCATCAGATCCAGCCAAAAGGCTCGGTCTAAAAAATGCTGATTGTCTTTTTATGCGCTGGAGTTGCTTTAATAACAGGAGCTGTGGATTTAAGTATTTATAGCTACAGATTTTCAGATGCAGTAGACACAGTTTACAAACTTAGCTTTATAGTATAAAGTCTTTATTATGAGTAATCAATGGGCAGAAGAAAATTTAAAGGTTATCCAAACCTTAATGGAGAGATCCGCTATCTATAGACGTGCTTTAGCTCCAATTATGTTGTTGGTCGGAATAATTGGATTGAGCAGTGGAGTTGTTGGTTTTCTGTTTGACATTAATACCCCGCAAAAAATTGCAATTTTATGGTTAGGCTTCGGATTTCTGGCGTGTGTTCTGGCGTTTTTATTGATTAGAATTCAAGCACTGAAAGATAAAGAGCCGTTTTTTACACCCCCAGCAAAGCGTGTTATTAATGCAATCGTCCCCGGAATCGCCTCCGGGTTGATATTATTGATTTCATTGCTTGTTTCATCTTATGAAAACAAATTTGTGTTTTTCATGTTTCCATTACTGATGATTTTCTACGGATTAGCTTTGCATTCAGCTGGTTTTTTTATGCGACGTGGCATTAAGCTTTTTGGTTGGGTCTTTGTCATTATAGGTTGTATTTTGTTTATGCTGACGGGATTAGGGATGAATTTTAGCGGACAGAAGACAATTCATTTAATGGTTATGGGTGGATTTGGAGTGTTGCATATTCTTTACGGGATTTATCTATTCATAACCGAGAAAAGTGGGGCGCAATTGTGAATCCCAAAACTGTACTTGAATTAGATAAGATAATTCATGAGCGCAGTAGATTGGCTATTATGTCGGTCCTGGCTGCTACTCCAGGTATGTCTTTTACAGAAGTTCGGGATACTTTGCAAATGAGTGATGGTAATTTAAGTATTCACATAAAGACATTGCAAGAGGCTGGTTATGTAGCAGTTACAAAGACATATCGATATAAAAAACCGCTTACCACTTTGGCGTTGACCGAGCAAGGCCGGAAGGCATTTACCGAATATATTTTAAAGCTGGATCAACTAGTTCGGCAGAGCAAGTTACCTCAGTAAAATGAGCTTTAGTATGAACATAAGTCAGTTGCTTTTGTCATATACTTTGTAATACAAAGTCCAATCTAGAGAAGATAATGAAATTATTAAAATCTAACAAAATTGGTTTGTGCCCGGGCGTTAAACGAGCACTCGAACTTGCATTGCTCACACTCAAAAATAAAAAATCTACTATTCTCGGTAAGTTAGCTCATAATTCTTTTATCCAACAAAAACTTTCTAACGCAGGAGCTTACATTGAATCAGACATAACAAAAGTAAAAACAAAAACTGTTATGACTACAGCCCACGGTGTATCTGAAAAAATAATCAATTTTGCTAAAAATAATGGTTTGGAGTTGATCGACCTGACATGCCCAATTGTCCAACGTAATCGAAATATCTTAAAAAAAATTATAAAAGATGGTTTGCAGCCAATAATAATTGGCAAAAAAGCACACCCAGAGGTCCAGGCTGTCCTTTCAGACTTTGATTCTTTAATCGCGCTTGAAAATGAAAATGAAGTTTGGTCAGTCCCCACCAGAAAGCCAGTTGGAGTTGTAATTCAGACCACCGCATCACCAACTCGGACGAAATCCATTATAATGAGTTTATATGAACGATTCGGCATACAAAAAGTCAGAGTTTACAATACGCTATGTAAGGAAACATTATTGAGACAACAATTAGGTCAACAACTTGCAAGCCAGGCAGATGTTACAATTGTTATCGGTAGCAATGAAAGCTCCAATACCTGTCAATTAGCACATGCGTGTTCAAAAAAATGTGCACGTGTTTTTATCGTTGAGACGCCTGAAGCTCTGGACCTAAACTGGTTCAGGAATGTTGATAAAGTTGCACTATGTTCCGGGACATCTACCCCTGATGATTTAGTTGATATGATTGAAGCTAAAATTCTCTCACTTAGTATGTGCTCTCAGTCGGTGTATGCATGATTATTTGATAAGTAATTTTTTGAATGACATAAATTAGGCGTGACGTTTGCGTGCAGGGTGTTATTTGCCAGAATTTTCATGTGACCAGATATCTTCGTGTGATTGTCTTCTTCGGATTAACTTAAACGTCTGGCCATTAACTAACACTTCTGGTGGTAATGGCCTGGAATTATAATTGGATCCCATACTGGCACAATAAGCTCCGGCACTCATAATTACTAAAAGCTCTCCTTGCTTGGGCTCCGGGATTTGACGATCTTTGCAGAAGAAATCACCAGATTCACAAATAGGGCCGACTACATCGCATTTTATTGGCTTTCTGGCAGGGATGGACTGTTCAGGTATTATCTCATGGTATGCATCATAAAATGATGGGCGTATGAGGTCGTTCATGGCTGCATCGACGATCACAAAGGTTTTTGTCCCGGTGTTTTTTATGTATTCGACCTTTGTTACTAAGATCCCTGCGTTCCCTACAATAAATCTGCCCGGTTCAAGAATGATCTTTAGTCCGAGTTGCCGTAAGTATGGTAATAATTTTTCTGCATATTTTTCCGGGGTAATGAACTTCGAGCCAGCCGATGACTTCCACCAAAGGCTTTGCCCGCTAGCTAATGCATCCTGATAGACGATTCCAATACCGCCTCCCAAACTAAAGAACGTTATCCCGAATTTGTTTTTTAATTGTATAACTAATGGAATCATTTTTTTAACGGCGAGCTCAAAAGGCTTTGTGCTGGTTAATTGTGAACCAATATGCATTTGAACGCCGCGCAGTTCGACGTTTTTGAGTCTGGAGGCGCTGGCATAGAGTCTTTCAATTTCTTCATAAGCAATACCAAACTTGTTCTGATATGTACCGGTGGTTATTTTTGTATGAGTGCCAGCATCGATATTTGGATTTACTCGAACCGATATCGGCGCCACTTTACCAAGAGTTTTAGCGATTTGATTTATCCGTGCTAACTCTGAAACGCTTTCTATGTTAAAACTATATATCCCCATTTTCAGGGCCTGAGTGATTTCCTCTGTAGTCTTGCCAACCCCGGCGAAGACACATTTTTCGGTGTCTCCCCCTGCAGCTGCAACTCGTTTGAGTTCACCAAGACTTACTACGTCAAAGCCACCACCCAGTGCAGCAATTAAGTTAATAATACTCAAATTTGAATTGGCTTTGACAGAGTAACAGATGGTACAGTCTATATCTGAAAATGAATTTTTTAACCTATTGAAATTATCTGTTATAGTCTGCGCTGAGTAAACATATAATGGTGTACCAAATTCTTCTGCCAGACTTCTGATCTGGACCTTCTCACAATGCAGCTTATTTTTTAAATAATAAAAGTTATGCATAATAAACTAATTGGGAAATTTTTATGAATTTGTCACGTTTTTTATATCGCGGGTTACCATTTATATTGCCATTTACCCCACAAATACAGTCCAACAATTCCTATGGATGCACCTACGCCGTCAATCATTACATCCCTGACCGATCCTTCCCTGGTTTTTTCAAATGACTGGTGGATTTCATCCGCGCTCGCAATCATTAAAGCAAGCACGATTGCTACCAGAGCTTCACGCCATAACCATGGTTGCGGTAACCATTTTTGTGGCTTTCGGCGCGCACGCCAGAATAAGATCGACAAAATAGCGTATTCAGTAATATGCCCAAGCTTGCGTATAAAAAATTGTGTCCTTATAAGATTCTCCTGTGAGATGTTTGGCGCAAACCATTTTATTAGTGGAACCAGGATTCTGGACGTCTTTTGCGAAGAGAGAATATCGGTAGACCCAGCTAAAATTATCCCTGCCCACACAATAGCTGGGAACCAATACTTTAAAAAAATTCTGTTCCAACCCGACATAGTTGCTGAGTGAAGCATGAGAAGTTATTTCATACAACGATTTTTTTTATAGTTATTGATAAAATCTTGTATTGTGTACATGGGCTCTTGTGGAATTATTACATGCATTTTGCTGTTTATAGATTTGAGATTACTGGTTTTTTGAAAAATTAGCTAATCGACTTGATACGAGTGGTGCAATTTGATGTTTCCAGGTACATTGGATTAATTAACCTCCGAGCTCGGTGTCCTTTTTGCTTTGAGTCAGATACATTTGTAACCTTTTGGGACTGTTTACAATTATTGAATTCTTTACAATATCAATCAACCCAAGGTTTTTGAATTTTGCAAATGTTCTGGATAAAGTTTCACTGACAGTGCCAAGTTCTGCAGCAAGCATTTTCTTAGATGACGGAATTTCTATGCTAATAAGGTTTTGAGACTCTGGATCTGGCAATCGTCTTAATATCCAGTGTATTAACCTGGATTCTACATCTCTGCAGGAAATATCTTCAATGGTATCTACAAGCACTCGCAAATGTTTACTTAAAGATGTAATTATTCTTAATGAGATTTCTGGCCGACGGTGTAATAACTCCCTGAAACTGTTCCTATTTACAATCAATACCTGCGAAAGCTCTAAGGCCTTAGCATCGGCAGGATAATTAGGTGGATCAACTAAAATAATTTCAGCAAAACTATCCCCCGATCGGAATATGTGAATGACTTGTTCTTTACCTGTATCAGAGATCCTGAACACACAGATTTTGCCTGAGTATACAATATAAAAACCTTCTGCAGGTGAGCCAGCATGAAATAAAATATCGCCCTTTTCATACCGCCGGATATTTGTTATTTCTGCAATTTGCTTGAGCTCATCAGATGTTAAACCGTCGAATAAAGCACATTTTTTTAAACCATATAAAATTGATGTTTCCTTGAAGTTTTGGATCTGATTGTTTTTCATGCTCAAGCTTGATTAAATTAGTATGAGTAAGGTCAATTGCATTGTTGGAAGGGTTGTCTGCTAGAAATTATGTACCCTTGCATGGATGAATATGAGAGCAAATATTATACGAAACTTGACTGTTTGGTTACATGGTTTCTAACACTGCCGCAAACCTGTTCGCATATATCAAAGATTTTAGGATCGGCTATGAAATAATAAACATATAGTCCGGATTTGTTTCTGGAAACAATCCCTGCTTGTGCGAGAACCTGTAAATGCCGAGATGTATTTGCCTGGCTAGATTTGACAATGTCTACTAATTCTGACACGGTTTTCTGGCCATCCCTTAAGGCCATCAAGATTTTAAGACGCGTCGGATCACCCATGACCTTAAACCTGGCAGCAAGCATTTTTAAAAATTCTTCGTTCAATGAAATATTCTTTTTTTGTTTATCGGGGCGATTTAATCTGTCATTATCGTTCTTGTTCATTTAAGCTATCTCCGTTGCTTTTTGCAAAGTATAATATTTTTTGGACTCTGAATCAAACAATAATCATTGTTAACAAATTTATATTTCTTTGTAACCATGTCTGTCATTCTAAGTCAGAAAAGATTTCAGAATGAATACGTGAAAAAATTTTTATTATGCTAAACCGATATAATCTGGTAAAAGGTGCTTAAATCAACATGGAGATTAGACATAGAGAGTGGAGCTATGAAAGTGATTATTAAAAACAGAATATTTAGAAATGTTTTGTGTGCATTTTTAGTTTTGTCAGGGGTTATTACCGAACTTAATGCAAACAGTACTAATAGGTGGGAAAATGAGATCAGAGCGTTTGAACAGTCAGACAGTACAAACAAACCTCCACAAAATGGAATTTTATTTATCGGTAGTTCGAGCATCAGATTATGGAAGACATTAAAAGAGGATTTTCCTGGTTTACCTGTTATTAATCGAGGTTTCGGAGGATCTCATATTTCTGATTCTATTTATTTTGCTGAACGTATTGTTTTTCCTTATAAACCACGAATGATAATAATGTACGCAGGGGCAAATGATATCAATGATGGCAAGTCTCCAAAGCAAGTTTGTAATGATTTTAAAGCATTCGTAGAAAAAGTGCATTCTCAATTACCATCAGCAAAAATAGGTTTTATCTCAATATCTCCAAATCCAGCAAGGTGGGGCCAAATTCAAAAGGTGAGAGAAGCTAATCAATTAATAAAGGAATATACTCAGACAGATAAACTGTTGTTTTATATCGATACATTTTCACATATGCTTGGTGAAGATGGACTTCCAAGACCTGAAATTTTTGTTGAAGATAAGTTGCATATGAATAGTAAAGGTTATGAGATTTGGAAAAGAGTGATTAGTCCGTACTTGAATTAATGCCCCTTCATGTTTTTGAAAGATATTTAGCGTTTTTAAACAAGTACGGCCTGGTAGTGAAAATTACTTAGAAAATTAGAATCTGAACTCTGAAAAAAGAATTGAGTCTAAGAAGAAACTTCAAGATGAGCACCTAAACCCCAACCTGAATTATTTTCGTATTAAACATAAACAAATGTATACCAGCTTATCATCCGTTGCGCGTAATCAAATGCCAGGTGGATGCCGTACTTAAGAAGCTTTCGTCGCTATTTAATGAATTGTATGAGGAGTTTGGGCGTCCCAGAATTCCACCTGAGCAACTTCTCAAGTCCCGTATTCTCATGGCGCTTCACTGTGTGCGCAACGAACGACTATTTTGCGAGAAACCCGGGTGCAATCTGCTCTGGCTCTGGTTTTTGGATCGAGATCCGCACGAAGGGCTTTGGATGGATTAAGACAGTGGGGGGCCCGGCGTAGCAGGTCTAGAGAGTTGGAGCGCGCACGCAAGCGTGGTGATATTTTGTAGTAGCCGCATACAATCCATAACGGATGGCGTGTTTGAGTTTGGGAGCATCTAGTTGAACAGCCAGGATTTAGTACTAATAGGTGCTGAGGGTTAAAAAACCTTACTGATGGCTTATAAAGTCCTGGCATTGACTCGGCTAATTTGTCCTACTGCTAACATACCCAACACAGCTTCTTTAGCTGCACTCAACAAAGACGATGGCCTAAGCTTAAAAAGGGGGTTCAATTGTTTGCGTGATATAACACCGATGCCATACCGCAGTGTGGGTTGTTATGGTCTTTGTTTCATAAGTGTCCGGATTATTTACTCTTTTCCTACCTCTGATTGACAGAATCTTCTCCAGAGATTCCAGTTTATTATTGTGATGCAAGAAATGAAAATGCTTCTAGCCTGTTTTCATGATTGTTTTCAAATCTGGTGAGTAATATAAAGAGGTTGAGTAAAAAAGTAAGAATGCAATTACTAATTACAAAAAACATATGAAAGAAGCATTAGAGGTTTCTAGATGTATTAAACGCCTGGCATTTGTACTTCTAACTTTCTGGAATATCGGCCTTTGTAGTTTTGCAATTGTAACAGGGTATTCTGTCAAAGATGGGTATGTAGCACTGGATGGTGTTGGCCCAGACAATCCTATTATTTATGATAATGACTGGTGGTTTGATGTTTTCGATAAAAACTATATTTGGGCTCAGGCTAGTTTAGGAAAAGCAAATTTGCGCGGGAATATCGTATCAAGAGACATGTGGGAATGGCAAAGGGGTTATACTTATAAATTTGAGCAGTCATGGGAAGATGCAACCAAAGCATTAAATGCAGCGCGTTCTGCAGGATTAAAGAACATTCCCGATTTAACGCGTGGTTCAGACAGGGCTTTAGAGTGCCCTAAAAGCGGCAGAATTGAAGATACTGTTCCGTATCCAAGTGATGGTAGCAGGCTGATAGTAATTGAAGCAAAGCGAGCGGATCCTAAAAAGCCTTTGGTAGTGATTTGCGGTGGGCCATTGACAACTGTAGCAAATGCACTTATAACGAATCCGGAAATCTCGAGTAATCTTGTGGTTTTCAATTTAACTGTCACCGGGGGTTATAATGGAAAAGATGCCTGGGCTGCATATATAGTATGCAAACTAACCCGGTATGTAGACTGGGGTGGCGGTGAATTCTGGGATAAAGATTCTGTGTTCAAGGAATCGGACTTTAAAGAATTACCGGATAACCCGTTTACTATGGAAATGAAACGACTGATCCAAACAGAATTGGGTAGAGCGAATCAATTAGGCGATGGCGCTGCACTCGTATGGCTTTGGAGGCATGATTGTTGGAGAGCTGTTGAGACGCGACGGGCTATTTGGCATGGTACGCACGTGGCATTTGAACCTGTTGTAAATGAAACTGATGCCGATGTATTAGTAATCCCGAAAGCATCAACTAACTTGAAGAGTTGTCGCGATGAGTTTTTTAGGGTGATATGCGACAAAGGGATTTATCACGGTAAAAATTAGCGTTGCGCTTTAAAAAACGGTAGTGGCTTAAATTTAAGGTGTGCTTTTCGATGGGATCAAAGCTTCAATGACATCTTTGTTTAAAATGCAGTTAGTTGTCTTGAGGTTTTCGACCAATTCAAACAACCCACTTAAGGCGATTTCGGTTGTGGGTTTTTGACCGACGCCATTCCAGTAATCTACAACTTTTTTGAAATTATCCGGGCATTTAACGGTGAGGATGCAAGATCTGGAGGTTACTTTTTTAAATGGCCACCAGGCCCATCCTATGTGGTTCTTTTCTACAAGTTCGACACATTCTCTGAACCACTGGTTAGAATTTTCGCCACTTTCGCCTAACCAGATTGGGATGTTATATTTTTCACGCAGGTCCAGAAATTTTTGTATGCTTTCTTTTGTGTTTGGGTTCCAGTACTTATGAAAACTTAAGACCATGTTGTTGTCCCATGGGCCAGGGAAACCATTATAGTTATTACCCCAACCATTGCCCTCAATGATAATTATGTGATTGGTGTCAAACTGTCTGATGGCTTTTGTGATCGATTTGTATAAGTTCCAGATGGGTTCATTTTTTAGGTCTTCTTTTCCATTTTTATCTTTGCCTTCAAAAGTCCAATTTGGTTCATTTAATAGATCATACCCAGCTATAAATGGCTCGTTTGCATACCTCTGGGCCAGTTTTTGCCAGAGAGCGACGGTCTTTTCCTGGTTTAGTTGGCTTTCCCATAAAGATGGTTTTGATTCATCGTAATCAGAAATGTTAGCATCTTTGCCCTGGCCGCCAGGAGCTGCATGTAAATCAAGAATCAGATAAATATGATACTTCTGACACCAACTTAATAGAGCATCGACCATTTGAAATCCCGTATCAATCCAGGTTTGTTTACCTTTTATAGGTTCATCTTCAATTGGAAGGGTGAAGAGATTATAATGCATTGGTAAACGAATACTGTTGAACCCAGCCTTTGCCAGGATCTCTACATCCTTTTCTGTCATATGGTTTTTTAACCAGAGATCATAAAATTTTTGGCAGTTCTCTTTACCAACCAGCTCAGAAACTCTGGACTTTATGGAATGCTGTGTGCCGTTTTTTCGTATTCCAAGCATATATCCTTCCTGTAACATCCATCCGCCTAAACCCATGCCGCGTAAGATTATTTCCTGGCCTTGAGAATTGATAATCTTTTTGTCCTTTACCTTTAAAAAACCATTTGGTTGTCCATTTAAAAGTAAAATGCTAAAAACCGAAAATATAATTACGAGAAATTTCAGCTTCATAAAACGCCAACATTTATTTTTTCATATGTTTAACATTATTTTCATGGTTTGCAAACTTTTGAAGAGTTTTTCCTTTCTTTTTTTTGAATAAATTGGCGTCTTAGTGTTCGGCAATCGATATCAATTTAATTTAATTCATGCTGCATTGTTTGTTGAAATCTGGGACTTGAGTTTTTTAACATGTTTAATGTTTTGTATGATTAATTAAAATATTGGTATACTGAGTTGATAATTTGCCGATATTATATTGATGG